>Ga0308167_1000199_pt1 | contig 132950 bp, 118 predicted proteins | sample PhyCR1_2_FD_202138 | JGI IMG/M metagenome (GOLD analysis project Ga0308167, IMG submission 202138) | Phyllosphere microbial communities from UC Gill Tract Community Farm, Albany, California, United States - DLSLRC.R1 | ecosystem: Host-associated > Plants > Phyllosphere > Unclassified | place...
TGCACCGTGCGACCTCGCACGGTGCACGGCCCTGTCCCCCTCAGTCGCGGTCGTGCATCGCGGCGAGACGCTCGTTGTACGCCTTGAGATCCGCGTCCCCGTCCCGTTCCGCCTTGCGGTCGAGGCGTTTCGCGTCACGGGTGTCCGACTTCACCCAGTTGCGCACGACGAGCAGCGCGACGAACACCATCGGCAGCTCGGACGCACCCCACGCGATCCCGCCGCCGGTGTGCTGGTCGGCGAGGAGTGCGGCGTCGTTCGTCTGCCCGAGCGCATGGAACCAGTCGATCGCGAAGACCGACTCCGACGTCATGACCGCGACCCCGAAGAACGCGTGGAACGCCAGGGTCGCGAGCAGGGCGATGATGAGGATCGGGTACTGCGGCCGCTTCGGGCCCGGGTCGACGCCGACGAACACCCAGAAGAACAGGTACCCGCTGAACACGAAGTGCACGATCATCGCCACGTGCCACTCGTGCGACTGCATGGCGTACTCGTACGCGGGCGTGAAGTAGAACACGACGAGGGACCCGGCGAAGATCACCCCGGCGACGGCCGGCTTCGCGAGGAACTGCATGTACCGCGAGTGCGTGAAGAGCATGAGCCACTCACGGGCCCCGCGCGAGCCGTCGTTCCGCACCGGCAGGGTCCGCAGCGCGAGCAGCACCGGCCCGCCGAGCACGAGCGGCAGCGGCACGAACATCATGAGCAGCATGTGCTGGAGCATGTGCGACGAGAAGTGGATCATCCCGTAGACCGCCGGCCCCGCCGAGGTCGTCCAGATGAACAGCGCACACCCGAGCAGCCACGCGATCGTGCGTCCGACGGGCCACTTGTCCCCGCGCTTCCGCAGCTTCCGGACGGCGAGCAGGTACCAGCCGGCCCCGACGACCGCGACCGCCAGCCACACCCAGTCGATGTGCCACTGGGTCAGGTAGGTCTGCACGGTCTGCGCGGGCGGGTACGGGAACCCGATGAGTCCGGAGCGGGTGTCGTCCCCGGTCTCCGGCGTCTGCGGGATCGGCGGCTGCGAGCGGGAGACGGCGACGGAGACCCCGATGGCGATCGCCATGAACACGATCTCGGCGAGGGCGAACCGCACGAACACCCGGCGGTCGAGCGGCGCGCGGAGGAGCCCCGGCACGAGCCGCCGCCGCTGGACGACCCCGGCGAGCCCGAGCAGCACGAGGATGGCGGCCTTGACCGTGATGAGCCACCCGTAGGTCGTCGTGAACAGGTCGAGCGGGCCGGTCAGGCGGAGCGACGCGTTCACGATGCCCGAGAACGCGACCGCGGCGAACGCCCACCCCGCGAGCGTCGAGTACCGCGACACGACCCGCCCGGTGGCGCCCTTCGTCCGGGTGCGCAGGACGAGCACGGCGACGAGGCCACCGGCCCAGACGCAGACGGCGACGAGGTGGACCGCGAGCGAGTTCACCGCGTTGGCGTGCTCGAGCGACCCGGCCGCGTGCCCGGACAGGGCGAGCGGCAGCAGCGCGAACAGCCCGGCGACCGTCGCCACTGCGAGCGTCGTCACCCGGGTGGCGAAGGCGGCGACCACGGTCGCGACGAGGATCGCCACGGCCGACACCACGAGCGCCTGCCCGATCTCGACCTGGAACGCGAAGAGGGTGAAGTTCCGCGCGAACACCGGGTTCGTCAGCGGGACGCCGAGGGTGTTCGCCCCCGTCAGCACGATGCTCACCACGGCCGCGAGGAACCACACCGAACCCGTCGCCGCCGCCCAGCGCGCGGCGCGGTGCTGCACGCTCGACATCGCCCGGTGGTCCTTCTTCTGCGCCGGGAGCGCGAACGCCGCGACGACGAGCAGGCCGATCGTCAGTGCCGCCATGGTGTCGTGCACCACGCGCGCGACGGGCAGCCCGTACTCGACGAGGTCGCCGGCGGACACCAGTTGCTGGTTCGCGGTGAAGGCGCCCGTGAGCGTCATCCCGAGGATCGAGCACGCCACCGCGAGCGGGACGGCGACGACGAGGACCGTCGCGACGGTGGACGTGCGCGCGGTGACGGGCGCCGATTCCGGCGCCGCGCCTCCTGGCTGGGTTTCGGGTGACGTGACGGTCATGACCGTCCAATCGTAGGCGTGTGGGCCTGGAGGCGCGGCGTGCGTCGCGCGCACCGGCTGCGGCCCGCCTCAGGTCACGACGTCAGACGCGGCGCTCCCAGATGCCCTCGCTCCCGACACCGACGAACCCGACCGCTTCGTTGACGTCGAGCATCGGGCGGTTCTCCTCGGCGTTGAACGTGATGATCGAGGGTCGCCCCGGGAAGTCCTGCTCGACGCGTTCGATCCCGGCCACCTTGAGCAGCCAGCCGAGCCGGTGCCCGCGGTGCTCCCGCAGCACGAGGGTGTCGCCCTGCATGACCGGCTGGTGCACCGCGTCCGGCACTGCCAGCTGCGTGAAACCGGCCAAGGTGGTCGTCGGGAGGTGTTCGACCGCGACCGTGACCATCGTGCGCGGCGAGCGTTGCAACTGCGCCTCGTGCTCCTGCAGTCGCTCGCGCGTCCAGACGTCCTCCGGCTCCTCCATGTCGCCCTCCGGAGCGTCGGTGCTCATCCGGGTCTCCAGCAGCGCGATGCCGTCGAGCCACTGCTCCGGCGTCGGCCCGGCCCACGCGTGCACCCGGTAGTCGGGTCCGGCGGCGGCCGCTGCCCGGTCGTGGAGCTCGCGCACCACGGAGTGGTCGGCCGGCAGCGCCAGGCGACTGATCCGGTTGACCTGTCCGAATCGCCAGCCGCGCCCGGTGAGGAACCGTGCGCCGGCTTCGTCCTCGGGCACGGCGCCGTGGCCGGTGGGCGGGACGAGGTACCCCGGTCCGGACGCCGGCCCGACCTGCCGTGACACCGCGTACGTCTTCCACTGCGTGCGACCGTCGTCGCGGGCGATGCCCTCGAGGTGCTCGGCCAGCAGCGTGCCGATGCCCCGCCGCTGGTGGTCCGGCGCGACGGCGACCGCGATCCAGCAGTTCGGGGTCCCCGGTGCCTGCTTGGTGTCGTAGGAGCCGGCGGCCACGACGTCGCCGTCGGGATCGCGCACGACGAAGAGGCGGCTCGGTGCGTCGGGGTCGAGCAGGTACGGCAGCTGTTCCTCGGGCGTCCAGAGGATCTCGGGCAACCCGGTGACGGCGACCTCGGCGGCGTTCTGCACGCGGACCCAGTCGCGGAAGGCCTGCACCGTCGCGGCGTCGTCGTCCATGGTGGCGGGCACGTCGAGTTCGTGCACGGTGTACGCGGTCATGTCGGTTCCTCCTGGCCGTGTGACGCCGCCCGACGCTGGGCAGCCTCGCAGCTTACCGGTGCCGTTCCGCTGCCGCTAGGCTCGTCGCGTGCTGCTCTCCGACCGCGACATCACCGCCCAGCTGGCCGAGGGCCGGATCGGCCTCGACCCGTACGACGCCTCGCTCGTCCAGCCGTCGAGCATCGACGTCCGGCTCGACAAGTTCTTCCGGTTGTTCGACAACCACAAGTACCCGCACATCGACCCGGCGGTCGACCAGCCCGATCTCACCCGGCTGGTCGAGACCGACCCGGACGAGGCGTTCGTCCTGCACCCGGGGGAGTTCGTGCTCGGCTCGACGTACGAGGTCGTCACGCTGCCCGACGACATCGCCGCACGGCTCGAGGGCAAGAGCTCGCTCGGGCGCCTCGGCCTCCTCACCCACTCCACGGCGGGCTTCATCGACCCGGGCTTCTCCGGGCACGTGACCCTCGAGCTCTCGAACGTGGCGACCCTGCCGATCAAGCTCTGGCCGGGCATGAAGATCGGCCAGCTCTGCTTCTTCCAGCTGTCGAGCCCCGCCGACAAGCCGTACGGCTCCGCCGAGTACCAGTCGCGGTACCAGGGGCAGCGCGGTCCGACGCCGTCCCGCTCGGCGCAGAACTTCCTGCGGACGGACGTCTCCCGCCGCTCCTGACCGGCACCCGGGTGGACGTCGGACGTCAGACCACCGCGATGTACTCCCTGATCAGCGCGACGAAGCGTGGCCCGGCGATCCCGGAGTCCGCGAATCGTGCATCGGCCGGCCTGATGCTCCGGAGGGTTCGTGCGGTGTCCAGCCGGCGCCCGCTCACCGGTTCGGTGTCGAGGGCCCACCCGCCGACGGCGTCGGCACCGTGTGCATGACGGATCTCCAGCAGGTGCCCGAGGTCTGCGAGGTCCTTCGTGGAGCGGCGCGAAGCCCAGGCGTACGTCTTGAGGATCGTCGCCATCTCGACGGTCGGGACCCGGACCACGAAGCGCTCTTCGCGACCGTGGGTGTCGACCACGGTCGTGTCGACCTCGATCGGGTCCTGTGCGAGGACGACGTCGAGGCCGGGACTCGCGTCGAAGTGCCGCCCGCCGAGGTGCCGTGGGCGAAAGCGTCCGTCGAGCGACTCCACGAGCAGGTCGATCGTTCGGCCGTCCCGCTCGAACCGGTTTCCGGCGGTTGCCCGGTACCCGTCGGCGAGCAGCCTGTCGACCACGTCACCGCGGGCCGCGATCTCAGTGCTCACGCCCGCGTCAGCGTCGACGGTCCGCCGCGCCGCGAGTCCGTCGACCGGGAACGCTGTCAGGAGCAGTCCGACCATGTGGCCTCCGACGATGCGCGCGGCGCTGCGATCGGCGATCGCGCGTACTACGTCACCGAGCGAGGCGAAAGCGAGTTCGTCGGCGACCGAGGTGCACGGGACCACCACGCTCACACGGATCACCGTTCGTCCCGCCCGTCGAGCGTGACGCGGCGCAGTGCCAAGACCGCGTCGTCGCGGTCGGGACCCCGGGAGTTGGCGACCTCCCATGCCGTGACCAGCGGATCCGTGAGCGTCGGTGCGCCGTGCGGGTCCCAGGCTCGAGCGGTCGCGAAGACGGTGGGATCTGCGGGGACGACCACCGCGAGCGTCTCGTCACCGGGTGGTGCCGTGGTGAAGCGTGCCGCGAGGTCGAGGTCGGCCTCGCTGTAGAGGACCGCGACGACCGGGCGACGAACCGGCGCGAGGGTGTCGGCGGCCGAGTCGCCGGAGACGAGCACCGGACGTGACTCGGAGCGCGCTGCCTCGACTGCCCGCTGCCGCTGGAGGTCGAGCGCGGCCACGCTCGTCCAGCGTCGGCGTACCCCCGACGGGCCCGGGTACGCCGACAGGAACTCGTCCCACAGTGCTGAGGCATCACGACCGACCCATCCTCCGGCCGTTCGCTCCACGCCGAGGCTGTGCAACGCGGGCAGGGCGAGCGCGATCGCCTGCTGGGTGACGCCCGTCTCGCTCGCGAGTTCGGACTGTGTTCGCGGAGCGCCGGTGCGCACGAGCGCTCGCATCAGCGCGAACCGTCCCCAGGGCGTGCGGCCGCGTGAGCCACGCACCGGGGCCGGAACGGGCGTCCGCGACCACTCGGTGCCGTCGATCAGTACGGCACCTTGGTCGACGGCCGCGACGATCACCCGCGGGTCAGCGAGCGCGATCGCGCGGAGGGAGGCGGTCGATCGTGGAACGACGTACAGCAGCGCTTCAGCCGCCATCGCGCCTCGGCCGAGAGTGCCCAGCTCCCGCATCACGCGCGCCGGGGTCGGAGGGGTGTCGAGCGCCCGGATGAGCACGTGGCGGAGCCCCTGCCGAGACGTCAGAGTGGCGGTCCGTGACGAGGTCGCACGGACGGAGAGGTCCAGGTCGGGCACAACTGTCTCGAGCAACTCGAGGCCTCGCACGACGTCCATGGCGTGATCGTACAAGCAAAGCGGACGTCGAATGGAAAAACTTGTATTCGGCATAACGCGGCCCGCGATATCGCCCGTCGCAATCTTCTGGACGCGGCACTCCGAACCGCAGGATGTGCGTAAAGAAATGTCGCATTCTGTGTATCGTGGCCGCATGTCCGCAGTACTCCCACGACCCGCGCCGCCAGTGTCGGCAGCCGGGCTCATCCGGGACGCCCGCCTCCGCGCCGAACTCACCCAGGTGCAGCTCGCCGACCGCGCCGGCGTCACGCAGAGCGTCATCAGCACCTACGAGAACGGACGCCGCGAGCCGTCCCTCGCCGCACTGCAGCGGCTCCTGCTCGCAGCGGGGTTCACGGCCGCGATCGACCTGCACCCCGTCGAGGAACCGCCGCCCCTCCGCGAACGGGTGATGGCCGCACGGCGGGAACTCGTCGCGATCGTGCAGCGCCTCGGTGGCCGCAACCCCCGGCTCTTCGGCAGCGTGGCCCGGGGCGAGGACGGCCCGGCGAGCGACGTCGACCTGATGGTGGACCTCGACCCCGGACTCGGCATCTTCGCGCTCATGCGGATCCAGGACGAGGCGGAGCAGCTCCTCGGCGTGCGGGTGGACGTCGTGGACGCCGCCGGCATGGGCGCCGACGCCGTCCGGGACGCGGTGCCGCTGTGAGCCGCGACGTCGGGGACCGGCTCGACGACGTGATCCGTGCGTGCGGGGTGATCCGTGCGTACGTCGACGACGACGCACTGCCGGAAGGCCTCGTGTACGACGCGGTCCGGATGCGACTGGTCGAGATCGGCGAGGCGGTCCGGATGCTCCCGAGCGCGGTGACGTCGACCGAGCCGAGCATCCCGTGGTCGCGGGTGTCGCTCCTCGGCGAACGCCTCACCCGGCGGTACTTCGACACGACGCCGGCCGTCGTGTTCGGGACGGCCCGGGTGGACGTGCCCTCGCTGTGCGAGGCGGTCCACCGCCTGCGCGCCGCGCACGCAGCGCGCGGTGACCGTCGGGGCGCGGCAGGGGCAGTGGACCTGACGCAGTGACGGACGGGAGGCGCGGGTCGGCCCCGGACCGCGCCTCCCGTCCGACCGTGCCCCCGCCGAGAACGCGGGACGGCCCCGTCTCGCCGGAGCGAGACGGGGCCGTCGTCGTGTGATCGGGGAGATCAGCCCTTCTTGGCGAGTGCCTCGAGGGTGTCGTTGCCCTTGTAGGCCTCGACCGCGTTCTCCTTGGTCACGAGGACCGGGGTGAGCTCGATCGCCGGGACCGTCTTGACGCCGTTGTAGTTGTTCGTCTTGTCGATCTTGGTGTCGGGCTTGTTGCCCTTCGAGAGGTCGGACACCAGGTCGATGGCGGCCTGCGCCTCCTCGGTGGTGTTCTTGTAGATCGTCGAGTACTGCGTGCCCTGCATGATGAGCGGGATCGACGCGGTCTCCGAGTCCTGGCCGGTGACGACCGGGTTCGGCTTGCCGGCGGCCTTCGTCGCGGTCAGGATCGCACGGGCGAGGGTGTCGTTCGGCGACAGGACGCCGTCGAGCTTGGTGTCACCCGAGTAGTACTGCGACAGGAGGTCCGTCATGCGGGACTGGGCGTTCTGCGCGAGCCAGCCCTTGGTCTGGACCTTCTGGAAGGTCTCCTGGCCGGACGTGACCTTGACGGTGCCGTCCTTGATCTTCGGCTCGAGGACGTTCATCGCACCGTTGAAGAACACGGTGGCGTTCGCGTCGTCCGCCGAACCGGCGAAGAGCTCGATGTTGTAGGGGCCGTCACCCTTCTCGGCCTTGAGGCCGTCGAGGAGTGCCTGCGCCTGCAGCTGGCCGACCTTGTAGTTGTTGAACGCCACGTAGTAGTCGACGTTCTTGGTGTTCAGGATGTTGCGGTCCCAGGCGATGACGGTGACGCCCTTCGCCTTGGCGGCCTTGACCTGCGAGCCGAGCTGCGAACCGTCGGCGGCACCGATGATGACGACCTTGGCGCCCTTGGTGACCATGCCCGAGATCTGCGACTGCTGGTCCGGGACGGGGTTGCCGGCGTTGGCGTACTGGATGTCGGCCTTGAAGCCGGCGTCCTCGATCGACTTCTCGAACGCGGCGCCCGCGAGCACCCAGTTCTGCGAGGTCTTGGCCGGCAGGGCGACACCGATGAGGTCGCCCTTCTTGATCTCGGTGCTCGAGCCCGAGTCCGAGCCGGAGGTGCCGCGAGCCGAGCAGCCGCTGAGGGCGAGGCCCGCGACGAGCGCCAGGCCGATGCCGGCGATGAGCTTCTTGCGCATGTGAGTGCTTTCTCTTCGTTGAGGGGTGGTGCTGTGGTGAGGGGTTCGAGCGCCCCGGGAGCCCGGGGCGCCACGTCTTTACTGGGTGTTGACCTTGTCCGGCTGGTCCTGGATGGACTGCGGCTGCTGGGCTGCCACCGTGTTCTGCTCGGTGTCCTTCTTCTGGAACTGCCGCATCATGCCGCCGATGAGCGACGGGCGGCCCTGGGACTTCGAGTAGACGTCGAAGGCGACCGCGACGAGGAGGACGAGACCACGGATGATCTGCACCTTGTTCGACTCGATGCCCATGAGCTGGAGGCCGTTCGACAGGAGCGCCATCACGAGGCCACCGATGATCGACCCGGAGATCGTGCCGATGCCACCCGCGACCGCGGCGCCACCGACGAACACGGCGGCGATCGCGTCGAGCTCCCAGCCGGTGCCGTCAGCCGGACCCGAGGCGTTCGAGTAGCCGACGAACACCATGCCGGCGACCGCGGCGAGCACGGACATGTTCGCCATGACGAAGAAGTTGACCTTGCGGGCGCTGACACCGGAGAGCACCGCGGCGCTCGCGTTGCCGCCGACCGCGTAGACCTGGCGACCGAAGATCGTGTTCTTCGTGATGAAGCCGTAGATGATCGTGAGGACACCGAGGATGATCGCGACGATCGGGATCGAGGTACCGACGGGGCCGGCGCCGAACAGGTAGGTCGCGACGAGCGTGACGGCGACGAGGACGCCCGTGCGGACGATCGACACCCACAGCGGCGGGACCTCGGCCTGCATCTTCTTGCGGCGGGAACGGCCGCGGGCCTCGATGACGATCAGGGCGATGATCGTGGCCAGACCGATGAGCAGCGTGCCGTTCGAGTACCCGAAGTCCGGGCCGAAGTCACCGAGGTAGCCGGCGCCGATGGCGTTGTACGAGTCCGGGGTCGGCACCGAGGTCGACTGGCCGATGATCTGGTTCGCACCGCGGAAGATGAGCTGCCCGGCGAGCGTCACGATGAACGCGGGGACCCGGACGAACGCCACCCAGAAGCCCTGCCAGGCACCGACGAGGGCGCCGACGGCGAGGCCGAGGATGATCGCGGCCCATGCCGGCCAGTGCCACACGGACATCGACTGCGCGACGATGATGCCGACGAACGCTGCGACCGACCCGACCGACAGGTCGATGTGGCCGGCGATGATCACCATCACCATCCCCAGCGCGAGGATGAGGATGTAGGAGTACTGCAGGAACAGGTTGATGACGTTCGTCGGCTCGAGGATCAGGCCCTTGGTCGTGATCGAGAAGAAGATCACGATCGCGATCAACGCGATGATCATGCCGTACTGGCCGATGCTGTTGCCCTTGCCGAACAGCAGTTTCAGGTTCTTCATGAGACGAGAGCGCCCTTCCGCGCGGAGGTCATGCTGCGCATGAGCGTTTCTGGATCGGCCTGTTCCGAGGGGATGTCGGCCGTGATCTGGCCCTCGAAGATCGTGTAGATCCGGTCGGAGAGGCCGAGGAGTTCGGGGAGCTCAGAGGAGATGAGGATGATGCCCTTCCCCTCGGCTGCGAGCTGCTGGATGATGCCGTAGATCTCGAACTTGGCGCCCACGTCGATGCCGCGGGTCGGTTCGTCGAGGATGAGGATGTCCGGGTCGGTGAACATCCACTTCGACAGGACGACCTTCTGCTGGTTGCCGCCGGAGAGCTTGCCGACGTTCTCCTCGACGGTCGGCACCTTCGTGCGGAGCAGCTTCCGGTACTTCTCGGCGACGTTGTACTCCTCGAGGGAGTCCACGACGCCGGCCTTCGAGATCTTCTGCAGGTCGGCCGCGACGGTCGATCGCTTGACCGTGTCGAGCAGGTTGAGGCCGAGCGCCTTGCGGTCCTCGGAGACGTAGCCGATGCCGTGCTCGATCGCCTGCTGGACGTTGGTGACCTTGATCTCCTCGCCGTCCTTGATGATCTGCCCGCCGAGCCAGGTGCCGTAGGAGCGGCCGAAGATGCTCATCGCGAGCTCGGTGCGGCCGGCGCCCATCAGACCCGCGAAGCCGACGATCTCGCCGCGCTTCACGTGGAAGTTCGAGCCCTTGCAGACCAGGCGCGAGGAGTCGAGCGGGTGCTGGACGGTCCAGTCGCGGACCTCGAAGAACGTCTCACCGATCTTCGGGGTGCGGTCCGGGAAGCGGCTCTCGAGCGACCGGCCGACCATGCCGCGGATGATGCGGTCCTCGTTGACGCCGTCGCCCTTGACGTTCAGCGTCTCGATGGTCTTGCCGTCGCGGATGATCGTGATCTCGTCGGCGATCTGCTCGATCTCGTTCAGCTTGTGGCTGATGATGATGCTCGAGATGCCCTTGGCCTTCAGCCCGACGATGAGGTCGAGGAGGTGCTGCGAGTCGTTCTCGTTGAGCGCCGCGGTCGGCTCGTCGAGGATGAGGAGCTTGACGTCCTTGTGCAGGGCCTTGGCGATCTCGACGAGCTGCTGCTTGCCGACGCCGATGTTCTTGATCTGCGTGTCCGGGTCGTCGGCGAGGCCGACGCGGGCGAGCAGGTCCTGTGCACGGAGCTGGGCGCTCGTCCAGTCGATGACGCCGAACTTGCCCGGCTCGTTGCCGAGGAACAGGTTCTCGGTGATCGAGAGCTCCGGGATCAGCGCGAGCTCCTGGTGGATGATCACGATGCCGGACTGCTCGGACTGCTTGATGTCCTTGAACCGGACCTCTTCGCCCTCGAAGACGATCTCGCCGTCGTAGGTGCCGTACGGGTAGACGCCGGACAGGACCTTCATGAGGGTCGACTTGCCGGCGCCGTTCTCGCCGCAGATCGCGTGGATCTCGCCGGCACGGACGCTGAGCGAGACGTCGGACAGCGCCTTGACACCAGGGAACTCCTTGGTGATCGAGCGCATCTCGAGGATCGTCTCGGGTGCGGTGATCGACCGGGTCTCGAGGCCGGTGTCGATCGGGGTTGACGCCACGGTGCATCTCCTTCTGCCGCTGCGATGCGGCAGTCCTTCGGGTGGTTCTGCGAGCGGCGACGAAGGGCACAGGAGGCCTGTGTGGACTTCGTTGTCGCGTCCGGAGTCCCGCGTCGTGACGGTCATGTGACCGTTCACATCGGCGGAACGGAGGTAATACTACGCACGCGATCGGCGCGCCTGTCAATTCGGTTTGGTCGCGTTTGTGTAACGGGCCGCGTGATCTGGCGGAACGGGGCACCGCACGTCCCCCGCGTTGGGGTACCCGGGTGGGTCGATGACGGCCTGGAGGCGCGGGTCGGCGCCGCCCCGCGCCTCCCGTCCGCGCACGCCCGCGCCCACCCCGCGGGGCCGCGCCCGCCCCGCTTCGTGAGCAGAAATGGTCGGGTCGCGTTGCCCGACCCGACCATTTCTGCTCACGAAGGGCGGCACGGCGCGGCACGCCGCGGCGCGCGCCGGCGCGGCGCTCAGCGCTTGCGCGGAGCGCCCGTGGAGCCGCGCACCACGAGCTGGGGCACGATGTCGATCGGCCGGAGGACGGCGTCGTCGTCGCCGGGCAGGAGCAGGTCCACGCACCGTCGGCCGAGTTCGGCGAAGTCCACCTGCACGGTCGTGAGCGGCGGCCAGAAGTGCTTCGCCTCGGGGATGTCGTCGTAGCCCACCACCGACAGGTCCCCGGGGACGTCGAGGCCGTACGAGCGTGCGGCGTGCACCACGCCGAGCGCCATCGCGTCGTTCGAGCAGAAGATCGCGGTGCAGTCCCGCCAGCGCAGGAGCTCCCGGCCGGCGTGGTACCCGAAGTCGGCGGACCAGTCGCCGAGGATCGGCGGGACGACGGGCATGTCGCGGTCGGACATCTCGCGGAGGAAGCCCTGCATCCGGGCGTCCGCCTCGATCCAGTCCTGCGGTCCGGCGATGTGCCGGACGTACTCGTGCCCGAGGTCGAGCAGGTGCGCCGTCGCGAGCCGGGCGCCCTCCATCTGGTCGACCCAGAGCGCGGTCGGGTCCTCGCCGACGCTCGAGCGCATCGTGACGTACGGCGTCCGGATCCCGAGCTCCTCGATGAGGTCGAACACCCGCTGCTGCGGCGCGATGACCACGATCCCCTCGACGTCCTGGTCGAGCAGGTGCCCGAGGCCGTCGCGGACGGCGGTGTCGGTCGGCTCGGCGATGTTCGCCGTCGTCACGGAGTACCCGCGGCTGACCGCGGCGTCCTCGATCGCCTGCATCGTCACGGCCGGCCCGTAGTGCGAGCGCTGCGCGGTGAGCACACCGATCGTCCGCGTCCGGCTGGTGACCAGTGCCCGTGCGGCGCGGTTCGGCCGGTACTGCAGCTGCTCCATCGCCGCGAGGACACGGTCGCGGGTCTCGGCCCGGATCGCATCCGAGTTGTTGAGCACCCGAGACACCGTCTGGTGGGACACACCGGCAACCCGCGCGACGTCGCGGATGCTGGGCGACCGCGGTTGCTGTGCCCGCGTCGACGCCATTGCTACTCGTTTCCTGCCCGGGGCCGTGGCACGCCCATGTGCACGTTCACATTCCGAGCCAGATCATTATGCACGCCTCCGGCATCCACGCCACCTGAGTTGTCGTTTCCCGATCCGGTGGGGTACGGTTCACGTCGTATCCGGCATATCGCCCGTACCGGAACGCACAACTGCAGATCGGCCGTCCGCCCGAGGACGGCAGTCGCTCCAGACCTCAGAGAACAGCGACACCCGCAGCGCACCAGCGCTGGGGTGTCGCTGTTCTCTTTTTTGCGTCCACCGAACCCCATCCACCACGAAGGAGTGGTCTTGACCAAGGCCCGCAGACTGACGAGCTTCATCGTCCTGTCGATGACCGGCGGCGTGATCTTCCAGGTCGCGTACATCCGGTTCGTGTTCCTCGCGGACACTGCGCACGCACTCGACCTCAGCATCCAGCGATACGGCGAGATCACGTCGGTCTTCGGCGCCGTCGCCGTGCTCATGTACTTCTGCGGCGGCTGGTTCGCCGACCGTTTCTCGCCGAAGGCGCTCATCGTGATCGCGCTCGCGGGGATGGGGATCGTCGACCTCTGGCTGTCGACGGTGCCCGGTGAGACCGGCATCGTGGTCGCCCACGTGCTCATGGCCGTCCTCGGCATGGGGCTGTACTGGTCGTCGCTCGTGAAGCTCGTCTCGATGCTCGGGACCGCCGACGAGCAGGGCAGGCTCTTCGGCTGGCTCGAGGGTGTCCGCGGCATCACGTCGACCGTCGTGGGCTTCGTCGGCGCCGCCATCGTCGCCGCCGCGATCGCCGAGACGGGCGGGGTCCTCTGGGTGATGCGCATCTACGGCGTGCTCTGCCTCGTGTTCGCCGTGCTCGTCCTGGTCGTGGTCCGCACCGACCGGGACGCCCTCGGCCAGGTCGGACGGCAGGCCGTGTCGCTCCGGGAGCTCGGGGCCGCCGCCCGCAACAAGTACACCTGGCTGATCGGCTTCTCGATCATGGCGATGTACTGCTTCTACACGCTGCTCGGCTACCTCACGCCGTTGCTGCAGGACGGCTTCGCGGTGCCCGTCGTGCTCCTCGGGGCGATCGGCGTCGTCCGCACGTACGTGTTCCAGATCGTCGGCGGCCCGGTCGGCGGCGTGCTCGTCGACCGGTGGACGAAGTCGTCGCCGGCGTTCCTCCGGTGGGCGTTCGTCGTCGCGGCGATCAGTGCCGTGGGCTTCCTGCTCCTGCCGCACGACCCCACCCTCGTGTGGATCGCCGTCGTGCTCATGATCGTGATGTGCCTCGCGGTGTTCACCTCGCGCGGCATCTACTGGGCGCAGGTCGGCGAGGTCGAGGTCCCGCTCGCCCAGCGTGGCGGCGTGATCGGGCTCGCCTCGGGCATCGCCTACCTGCCGGACGCCTTCCTTCCCGCCCTCGGCGCGTGGTGGGTCGGCGACCCGGCGAACGGCGTGCCCTCGCAGGGCGGCGGCTACACGACCATGTTCGCCGTCCTCCTCGGCGCCGCCGTCCTCGGCTTCCTGCTCACCACCCTCACCATGCGCGTCCGTGCACGCGAACTGCGGAACCGCCCGGCGCCCGACGTCGTCGTCGCCGCCTGACCCACCTCGAAAGGACCCCTCACCCCATGGACATCCGCGACTTCTCGATGGACCTGTTCTCGCTCGCCGGCAAGCGTGCGATCGTCACCGGCGGCAACTCGGGCCTCGGCCAGGCGTTCTCGCTCGCCCTCGCCAAGGCCGGCGCCGACGTGTTCGTGCCGAGCGTGGTCGACGACGACGGCACGACCCGGGCGCTCGTCGAGGGCGAGGGACGCCGGTACGAGTTCCTCGAGGTCGACCTCACCGCCGCCGACGCCCCGACGCGCATCGTCGACGCGTGCACGGAGCGGCTCGGCGGGGTCGACGTGCTCGTCAACTCGGCGGGCATCTGCCTGCTCGACGACGTCGAGGCGTTCGACCGCGCGAAGTGGGACCCGATGATCGCCGTGAACCTCACCGCGCCGTTCGCCCTCGGGCACGCCGTCGCGAAGCACTTCGTCGCGCAGGGCTCGGGCAAGATCATCAACATCGCGTCGCTGTTCGCGTTCCTCGGTGGACAGTGGTCGCCCGCGTACGCCGCGACCAAGCACGGGATCGTCGGCTTCACGAAGGCGTACTGCGACGAGCTGGCGCAGCACAACGTGCAGGTGAACGCGATCGCGCCCGGGTACTTCGCCACGAAGATCACCGAGCAGACCCGGTCGGACCCGGAGACGAACCAGCGCGTGCTCGACCACATCCCGGCCGGGCGCTGGGGCGACGTCGCCGACCTCATGGGCGCGACGGTCTTCCTCGCCTCGCGCGCATCCGACTACGTGAACGGCCACACCCTCACCGTCGACGGCGGGTATCTCGTCCGCTGACGACGGACAGGAGGCGCGTGACGGCGCCGCCACGCGCCTCCTGGGCGCAGACCACCAGACCAGAGCAACGAAACACACCAACGAAGGGCTTACCACCATGATCGACTCGATCGCCACCCTCGACCGGGCCGAGATCCTGCAGCGTCTCGCCGGCATCGTCCGCCCCGAACAGATCGACACGGACGAGCAGCACCTCAAGGACGCCAGCGTCGACCGGTTCAAGAAGTACCAGTCCGTGCACGGCATCCACGACGCCCCGACCCCCGTCGCGATCGTCAACGCCGAGTCCACCGAGGACGTCGCCGCGATCCTGGCGTTCGCGGACGACAACCTCGTCAACATCGTCCCGCGCACCGGTCGCACCGGTACCGAGGGCGGTCTCGAGACGAGCGTCGTCGACACGATCGTGCTCGACTGCTCGCGGATGGACGCCGTCCTGAAGATCGACCCGGAGAACATGCAGGTCACGGTGCAGGCCGGTGTGCCGCTCCAGCGCCTCGAGGACGAGCTCCGCCTGCAGGGCCTCACCACCGGCCACTCGCCGCAGTCGAAGCCGCTCGCCCAGTACGGCGGCCTCGTCGCGACCCGCTCGATCGGGCAGTTCTCCACCCTGTACGGCGCGATCGAGGACATGGTCGTCGGGCTCGAGGCCGTGTTCCCCGGCGGGAAGGTCCGTCGCATCAAGGCCGTCCCGCGCCGCTCGGCCGGCCCGGACATCCGCCACGTGGTCATCGGCAACGAGGGTGCGCTCTGCGTCATCACCGAGGTCACGGTCAAGCTCTTCAAGTACCAGCCCGAGAACAACGAGTTCCACGGCGCGCTCGTCGACGACATGCGGACGGGCATCGCGATCCTGCGCGAGGTCATCACGAACGGCTTCCACCCCTCGGTCGTGCGGCTGTACTCGCCGGAGGACGCCAACCAGCACTTCTCGCACTTCTCGAAGGACAAGTGCGTGGTGGTCTTCGTCGCCGAGGGCCCCGCCGGCATCGTCCGTGCGACCTCGGAGGAGATCCAGCGCGTCCTCGCCCAGCACCCGCACGAGCAGGTCGACCCCGCGCTCATCGAGGCGTGGTTCGACAACCTCAACTGGGGCCAGGACAAGATCGACGCCGAGAAGGCCGTCATGCTGCGGGACGGGCAGCTCGGCTACACGACCGAGGTCTCGGCGGACTGGTCGGCCGTCGGCGACGTGTACGACGCGGTCATGCGCCGCATCCGCGAGGAGTACCCGTACGCCGGCGACCTGACGATGCTCGGCGGCCACTCGTCGCACAGCTACCAGACCGGCACGAACATGTACTTCGTGTACGACTACCGCATCGACTGCTCGCCCGAGGAGGAGATCGAGAAGTACCACATCCCCCTCAATGCGATCATCGTCGAGGAGGCGCTGCGCCACGGTGGCTCGATGGTCCACCACCACGGTGTCGGCAAGTACCGCACCCCCTGGGTCGAGGAGGAGCACGGCTCGGCGTTCGCGATCATGCAGGGACTCAAGGCGCAGTTCGACCCGAAGGGCATCATGAACAAGGGCACGATCTTCCCGGAGCCGGGCGCGATCCAGCCGGCCGCGGCCGACCCCGACACCACGTTCGGTCGCGCGACGAGCGGGCGCACCGGCGCATGACCAGGTACCTCGTCGGCATCGACAACGGCTCGCAGTCGTCGAAGGTCACGGTCTTCGACGAGCGGGGCGGGGTCGTCGCCGAGGGGCGTGTGCCGCTGCGGCCGAACCACACGCCGGCCCCTGGAGTGGTCGAGCACCCGGACGACGACCTCTGGGACTCGATCGCGGCGGCGTGCCGGATCGCGATGGAGGCGTTCCCGGGCGACCCGTCCGAGATCGTCGGCGTCGGTCTCTGCACGATCCGGTTCTGCCGGGCGGTGCTCCGCGCCGACGGGTCACTCGCCCAGCCGGTCCTGAGCTGGATGGACGCCCGCGTCGGCGCGCCCTTCGTCGCCGAGCAGGACGACGTGGCGTACGTCACGACGTCCTCCGGGTACGTCACGCACCGGCTCACCGGTGCCTTCCGGGACACCGCGGCCAACTACCAGGGTGTCTGGCCGATCGACACCGACACCTGGCGGTGGAGCGAGGACGAAGCGGCGTATGCCGCGACCGGCATGCGACCGGACCAGCTGTTCGAGCTCGTCGCGCCGGGCGAGGTCCTCGGCACCGTCACGGCCGAGGCCGCGGCGGCCACGGGCCTCCCGGTCGGCCTGCCGGTGGTCGCGACGGCCAACGACAAGGCCGTGGAGGCCCTCGGCTGCGGGCTCCTCGACCCGACGACGCTCCTCGTGTCGCTCGGCACGTACATCGCGGGCATGTCGGTCGGCGAGCGGAACATCGACGGGGCGTCCGACTTCTGGACGAACTTCGGCTCGGAGCCGGGCCGCTACCTCTACGAGTCCGGCGGCATCCGTCGCGGCATGTGGACCGTGAGCTGGTTCCGCGACCTGCTCGGGCCGGACTTCGCGGCAGCGGCCGACGCGGCGGGCGAGCGCGCCGAGGACCGACTGGGCCGCGAGGCCGCCGACGTCCCCGCGGGATCGGACGGGCTGCTGACCGTCCTGGACTGGCTCGCGCCGGCCGACGCGACGTTCCGGAAGGGCTCGATCCTCGGGTTCGACGGACGGCAGGGCCGGGCGCACGTGTACCGGTCGATCCTCGAGGGCATTGCGATGACGATGCGCGACCGTGGGGATGCCATGGCCGCCGAGCTCGGGACGGCGTACCGCCGGGTGGTCGTCTCCGGCGGTGGCTCGTCGTCCGACCTGATGATGCAGATCATGTCGGACGTGTTCCAGGCGCCGACCATCCGTGTGGTGGGCGACAGTGCTGCGGGGCGCGGGGCGGCGATCTGCGCGGCGGTCGCGACCGGGGTGCACCCGTCGTTCGAGGCTGCGGCCGCGGCGATGGTCGTCGAGCGGGACCGCTTCACGCCGGACCCGTCGACCGCGGCGGTGTACGACGCGCTGCGTGCCGTGCACGCGGACGTGACGGCGCACACCGACGAGGTCTACCGGCGGACGGCGGCCATCGTCGGCTGACGGGTGCGACGCGACCGCTCGGTGGACGGGAGGCGCGGTGCCAGCTGGCACCGCGCCTCCCGTCCGTCGCTGCGACCGTCTAGAGCCAGTTGCGCTTGCGGAAGATCGCCCAGAGCACGCCCATCAGGGCGAGCATCCCGAGGATCGCGACCGGGTAGCCGTACCGCCAGTGGAGCTCGGGCATGTGGTCGAAGTTCATCCCGTAGACCCCCGCGATGAGTCCCGGGGCGAAGAGGATCGCCGCCCACGAGGAGATCTTCTTGACCTCCTCGCCCTGCCGGTGCGCGGCGCGTGCGAGCTGGCGGCTCTCCTCGCCCTGCGCGAGGCTGGCGCTGGTCATGCGGCGCATCGCCTCGTTCTGCTCCTGCGACACCAGGGTCGCGTGCAGCGTCAGGGCGTTCTCGAGCAGGGCCCGGAACGAGTCCACCCGCTCGGTGACCCGCAGTGCGTGGTCGAGCACGTTCCGCAGGCGGTGCTGGACCTCGTCGTCGACGCCGTACTTGTCGGCGCCGCGGAGCAGCCCCTTCACCATCGCTGGAACCGGCTTCGTGGCGCGCTGGAAGGCCAGGACCTCGCTGAGGAGCTGGTAGATCCGCTTCGAGACGCCGGGGTCGACCTGCCCGGCGAACAGCTGGTCCTCGATGGCGTCGACGTGGTCCTGCAGGATCTCGACCACGGGGGCGTAGCCGTCGACGACCTCGTCGAGCACGGCGGCGGTGACGGCCTCGGAGCCCCGGGCGAGGAACTCCGGGTCGGCCTCGACCCGGGCACGGAGCGCCGCCAGGTCGGGACGCTCGGCGTGCCGGACGCTCACCACGAACCGGTCGCCGACGAACAGGTGCACCTCACCGAACTCGACGGTCTCGGCCGTGACGTCGAACCACGCCGGCCGGAGCACCAGGAAGAGCGTGTCGCCGTACCGCTCGAGCTTCGCGCGCTGGTGTCCCTTGCGGGCGTCCTCCACCGCGTTCTCGTGCAGGTCGAACTCGGTCGCGACGGCCTCGAGCTCGGTGTCGTCGGGGCGGAAGAGCCCGATCCAGGCGAGGTCGCCCCCGGTGGCGAGCGACAGGGTCGACGGTGACCCGACGCGACGTCCCTCGACGTAGATCGCGTTGTCGATCAGTGCCATGTGCGTGCTCCTCTCGGGAGCAGGCAGGCGCGAAGTGACCCCGGAGTGGTCCGGGGGAGGGGTTGCTCAGCGAACGGGCTCGGCGACGACCATCAGGGGCGGCCGGCCCGATCGAGGATGGTCACCCGACATCGCGCCTCACCTGCCCTTCTGCTGGTCCGTCGGCCGCGGTGCGCAGCCCCGTGGCCACACCCGTGACCGACGCCCGACCCTACTCCGTCGGGTCGGCGGAGCCAAGTGAACGAACGCTCACATGCCCCAGACGTCGCGGTTCGACGACGCGACCGCGACCGCTCCGGCACCGAGGGCGGCCATCACGTCGGCCTTGTCGCACACCAGGCCGCCGGCGATGACCGGCACGGCGGTGTCCTCCCGGAGCCAGGTGATCACGCGCGGCATGCACCCGGGCAGGATCTCGATCGCGTCGGGTCCGGCCTGCTCGACCACGCGGGGGAGCTGGTGGTACGAGAACGAGTCGACGAGGAAGAAGCGCTGCACGGCGACGAGCCCGGCGCGCTTGGCGGCCCGGACGAGGTTCGACTTGGTGGAGAGCACGCCGTCCGCTCGGGTGTGCTCGGCGATCCACGTCACGACGACGTCCCGGGCAGCGAAGCCGTCGAGCAGGTCGACGTCCACGAGCACGGTCTTGCCGGCGTCCTTCGCCCGGGCGACGATGTCCGCGACGTCGAGGACGCTGCCGTAGAGCACGAAGACGACGCCCCGGTCGGAGGCCAGCACCTCGTCGAGCGCTGAGGCGTCTTTGACGCTGGCGATCACCGGGTCGTCGCGGAGTGCGTCGAGCACGGCGTCAGCTCCGGCCCGCGGTGCGACATCGCGTTCCGTCGTGGTCATACCGACCATTGTCGATGACGCGCCCTGACAATCGCGGGCGGGCGCGCGCGGGTCAGCGGGTGATGTGCAGACCGGCCGTCGCGAGCTCGGTGAGCTGCCACCCGAGCCACGGGCTCCACGCGAACGGCGCGCCGGCGACCGACTCCCGCAGCGCGGCCTCGGAGACCCAGGCGTACTCGGCGACCTCGTCGTCGGCCGGAGCCGGGACGTCGTCGGTGACCGCGCGGAAGACCGGGCAGACCTCGTTCTCGACGATCCCGGAGGCGTCGACTGCGCGGTACCGGAAGTCCGGCAGCACCAGCTCGACGTCGCGGACGGTGATGCCGAGTTCACGCGAGGCCCGTCGGGCGATCGCGTCCTCGAACGACTCGTCGGGGCCGGGGTGGCCGCAGAAGGTGTTCGTCCACACCCCGGGCCACGTCTTCTTGGACAGCGCACGACGGGTCACCAGGACGTCGCCGTCGGTGTTCCGCACGTGGCACGAGAAGGCCAGGTGGAGGGGCGTGTGGTCGGTGTGCACCGTGAACTTGTCCGCCGTACCGATCGGGGTACGGTCATCGGCCAGGAGCACCACGGATTCAGGGAAAGTCGTCATCTGCATCGATAGGTTAGGCCAATGAGCGAGGAAGCGGCCACCGTGGCGCACATCGACCTCGCGCTCGTCGACGACTGCCTCGAGCGCTTCTTCGCCGTGTCGTCGGCGCGCGCCGAGCGGTACGGACGACCGTCTGGGGAACTCTGGCGGGTGCTCCGCAAGGCGAGCATGGGCGGCAAGCGCTTCCGCCCGCGCATGGTCCTCACCGCCTACACCGGCCTCGGCGGCGACGACCTGCACGCGGCCGCGCACGTCGGTGCCGCGTACGAGCTGCTGCACACCGCGCTCGTCGTGCACGACGACGTCATCGACCGTGACTGGTCGCGCCGCGGCCAGCCGAACGTCGCCGGGTCCTTCCGCGACACCGGCACGACGGGCGGCCTGCCGCTGCCCACCGCCGAGCACCGCGGCATGAGCGCCGCGGTCATCGCCGGCGACCTGGCGCTCGCGGGCGCACCCCGGTTCATCGAGTCGGCCGGCGTCACGGGTGACCGACGTGCCCGCCTGCTCGAACTCCTCGACGAGGCCGTGTTCGCCAGCGCCGCGGGCGAGATGACCGACGTCGACCTCGCCCTCGGGGTGATGCCGACGGTGGACGAGGTCCTGCAGATGGAGCGTGCGAAGACGAGCGTGTACTCGTTCGAGGCCCCGCTGCAGTCCGGTGCGGTGCTGGCCGGCGCCGCCGAACCGATCGTCGAGGCGCTCGGTGCCTTCGGCCGCGAGATCGGGATCGCCTACCAGATCGTCGACGACCTGCTGGGGGTCTTCGGCGACGAGGGCACGACCGGCAAGACCGTCCTCGGCGACCTGCGCGAGGGCAAGCGCACGATGCTGATCGCCCACGCCGCGACGACCGAGTGCTGGCCGGACATCGCGCCGTACCTCGGCGACCCGGACCTCAGCGAGGAGCGCGCGGCCGAACTCCGTGCGACCCTTGTCACCTGCGGCGCCCGGGCCGCCGCCGAATCGCGGATCGCCGAGCACACCGCACTCGCCCGTGCCGAGCTCGCCGGACTGCCGTACGACCTCGCCGACCGCCTGGAGGCCCTCGTGACCGAACTCGTGGAGCGCGCCCGGTGAGCCACAGCCGAACGGAGCCGCGTCCCACGACCCGGCTCCCGCTCTACGACGCCACGGCCGAGGCCGCGTCGGGCGTCGTCATCGACCGGTACTCGACGTCCTTCGGGCTCGCCAGCCGGCTGCTCACGAAGGACACGCGTGAGCACATCCGCAACGTGTACGCCCTCGTCCGGGTCGCCGACGAGGTCGTCGACGGGCCTGCGACCGAAGCCGGACTCGACCACGACCTCGCCCGGACGGTCCTCGACGAGCTCGAGGCCGACACCGAGCGGGCGATCGCGCTCGGCTTCTCCGTCAACCCGGTGGTGCACGCCTTCGCCCGCACCGCTCGGGTCACCGGGTTCGGCCCGGAGCTCACGCGGCCGTTCTTCGCCTCGATGCGGATGGACCTCGAGCGGACCGAGCACGACCAGGAGTCCTTCGACCGCTACGTGTACGGCTCGGCCGAGGTGGTGGGCCTGATGTGCCTGCGCGCGTTCGTCCACCGCGCCGGCCGGCCGACGTTCGACGGCACCGTGCTCGTCGACGGCGCCCGAGCGCTCGGTGCCGCGTTCCAGAAGGTGAACTTCCTGCGCGACCTGCACGCCGACTTCGAGGTGCTCGGCCGCTCCTACTTCCCGGGGGTCGACATCCGCAGCTTCGACGAGGCGACGAAGGAACGACTGGTCGCCGACGTCCAGTCCGACCTCGACCGGGCCGCCCGCACCGTCCGGCTGCTGCCGGCCGACGCGCGGAACGCCGTCGGCCTCGCGCACGCGCTCTTCCAGGAGCTCAACGACCGCATCGCCGCCACGCCCGCCGACCGCCTGGTCACCACCCGGGTGCGCGTCCCGAACCCGGTGAAGGCCCGCCTGGCCGCGCAGGTGCTCGCCGGACGTGCGCCGCTGCGGTCGCGCGCGACCCACCACCGGACGGGAGGCACGGCGTGACCCCGCCCCGCGCCTCCAGTCCGAAGGACGCCGGCACCACGACCAAGCGCAAGGTGCCCGCCCGACGTGCCGTCGTCATCGGCGGCGGCATCAGCGGACTCGCGTCCGCCGCCCTGCTCGCGCGGGACGGCTTCTCGGTGACCGTGCTCGAGCAGCGCGGGCAGCTCGGCGGCCGCGCCGGGTCGTGGGAGCAGGACGGCTTCCGGTTCGACACCGGTCCGTCCTGGTACCTCATGCCCGAGGTGTTCGACCACTTCTTCCAGCTGCTCGGCACCTCGGCCGACGCCGAGCTCGACCTCGAGAAGCTCGACCCCGGGTACCGCGTGTACAGCGAGGGCTACGACGACCCGATCGACCTCCGTGCCGACGGGGAGGCGAACATCGCCCTGTTCGAGTCCGTCGAGCCGGGCGCCGGCAGACGGATGCGGAAGTACCTGGCCTCGTCCGAGGACACCTACGCGATGGCGATCCGCCGGTTCCTCTACACGACCTTCCAGGACCTCACGAAGCTCGCGGCCCCCGACGTCCTCCGACGGCTGCCGAAGCTCGCGCGCCTCCTCATCGAGCCGCTCTCGACCTTCGCCGAGTCCGCGGTCAAGGACCGCCGCCTGTGGCAGGTCCTCGGCTACCCGGCGGTGTTCCTGGGTACGAGCCCGTACGCGGCGCCGAGCATGTACCACCTCATGAGCCACCTCGACCTCGCCGACGGGGTGCTCTACCCGAAGGGCGGCATCACCGAGGTCATCTCCGCCGTCGAACGCGTCGCCCGCCGTGAGGGCGCGAAGATCATCGCCGGCGCCAAGGTCGAGCGGATCGTCGTCGAGGACGGTCACGTCACCGGTGTCGTCCACCGCGACCGCGCGGGAGCGCAGCACACGGCGCCCGCCGACCTCGTGGTGAGCGCCGCCGACCTCCGGCACACCGAGCTGCAGCTGCTCGACGCGGAGCACCGCACGTACCCCGCCGCACACTGGGCGAAGCGCGACCCGGGGCCGAGTGCCGTGCTCGTCTACCTCGGCGTCGACGGGCCCGTGCCGGGGCTGCTGCACCACACGCTGGTGTTCACCGAGGACTGGAAGGCGAACTTCGGCGCGATCTTCGGCGCCGACCGGCACGTCCCCGACCCGGCGTCGATCTACGTCTGCGCTCCGTCGGAGACCGACGCCTCGGTCGCCCCGCGGGGATCGAGCAACCTGTTCATCCTCGTGCCGCTGCCCGCCGACCTGTCGATCGGAAAGGGCGGCATCGACGGTGCCGGCGACTACGAGGTCGAGCGGATCGCCGACCGCGCCATCGACGTCGTCGCGGAGCGTGCCGGCGTGCCGGACCTCCGCGACCGGATCCGGGTCCGCCGGACGATCGGTCCCCGGGACTTCGCCGACGACTACAACGCCTGGAGCGGCTCGATGCTCGGGCCGGCGCACACCCTGAAGCAGAGCGCGTTCTTCCGCGAGAAGAACGCCTCGGCGAAGGTCGACGGGCTCTACTACGCCGGTGCCTCGACGATCCCGGGCATCGGGCTGCCGATGTGCCTGATCAGCGCCGAGGTGCTCCTCAAGCGCATCCACGGGGACACCAGCACCGAACCGCTCCCGGCACCGCTCCGGCGGCCCGGCGCCACTGACTGATGCCCGGGCTCTACCTCGCCGGGCTGCTGGTGTCGCTCGTCGGCATGACCGTCCTCGATGCCCGGCTCCACCTGTTCTTCTGGCGGGCGCCGTGGCGGGCGGCGGCCGTGATGGTCGTCGGCGTCGCGTTCTTCATGCTGTGGGACGTGCTCGGGGTCGCGCTCGGCATCTTCTTCATCGGGCCGCAGAACCTGCTGACCGGGGTCCTCCTCGCGCCGGACGTCCCGCTCGAGGAGCTCTTCTTCCTCCTGCTGCTCTGCTACACGACCATGAACCTGGTCGGCTTCGTGCAGCCCCTCGTCGCGCGGGGCCTGCGGCGGGCCGAGCGGAGCCGATCGTGACCGGCTCCGGCGCGTACGCCCTGCTCGCGCTGCCGTTCTTCGCGGCGGTCGCGGTGGTCGCCGTCGCCGCCGGGATCGTCGCCGCACGACGTGCTCGTGCCCGGGGCCGCCGCGCACCGACCGGCCGGCGGATCGCCCTCGTGACCGGGCTCGTCGCCGGCATCGCCCTGCTCGTCATGACGATCGTGTTCGACAACGTCATCGTGACGCTGCGGATCGTGGCGTACGACCCGGCGCTCATCAGTGGTGCGAAGATCGGGGCGATCCCGGTCGAGGACCTCGCGTACTCGATCGCCGCGATCGTGCTGCTCCCCAGCCTGTGGGTCCTGTTCGACCGACCCGCCCGGCCATCCCACGAAGAGGAACCGACCCGATGAACGCGAGCACCGCCTCCAGGCCGTCGACCCTGCGCGCCCTGTTCGTGTCGTCCCGGCCGATCAGCTGGGTGAACACCGCGTACCCGTTCGGCGCCGCGTACCTGCTCGGCAGCGGGGTCGGTGTCGAGGGTGGCGGCGGGTTCTCGCTCGTCGCGTTCCTCGTCGGCGTCGTCTACTTCCTCGTGCCCTACAACCTGGCGATGTACGGCATCAACGACGTCTTCGACTACGAGTCCGACCTGCGGAACCCGCGCAAGGGCGGGGTCGAGGGTGCCCTGCTCGACAAGAGCGTGCACCGCACCACGCTCTGGGCCGTCGTCGTCACGAACGTGCCGTTCCTGGTCGCGCTCGTCGTGCTCGGCGCGGTGTCCGGCAACGGGCCGTGGTCGTGGCTCGTCCTCGCGATCAGCGTGTTCGCCGTCATCGCCTACTCGGCACCGGGGCTGCGCTTCAAGGAGAAGCCGTTCCTCGACTCGCTCACGTCGAGCACCCACTTCGTGTCGCCGGCGATCTACGGCCTGGCGCTCGCCGGCCCGCACTGGACCGGGCAGCTCGTCGCCGTGTGCGTGGCGTTCTTCCTGTGGGGCGTGGCGTCGCACGCGTTCGGTGCCGTGCAGGACGTCCTCGCCGACCGGGCCGGCGGGATCGGCTCCGTGGCGACCGTCATCGGTGCCCGCGCCACCGTGCGCCTGGCGTTCGTGGCGTACCTCGTGGCCGGTGTCGCGCTGCTGTTCTCGGCGTTCCCTGGTCCGATCGCCGCGATCGTCGTGGTGCCGTACGCCCTCAACGTGCTCCCGTGGTGGAACGTCACCGACGCGGGCGCCGAGTCCGCGAACGCCGGGTGGAAGCGGTTCCTCTGGATCAACTACCTCGCCGGGTTCATCGTGACGATGGCACTCATCGCGTACGCGTTCACGCACTGACCCGTGCCCTGACAGACTGGACGCACGCGCCGCGGGAGTCGTGGGGCGCCAGCCACGAAGGAGTGCACGCATGACGGTCCGGATCATCCACGTCGGTCTCGGAGGGTGGGGCGGCAACTGGGCCCGCACCGCCATCCCGGAGGTCACCGAAGTGGAGGTGGTCGGGATCGTCGACCCGGTCCCGGCGACACTGGACGCCGTGCGGTCGGACCTCGGCCTGCCGGAGTCGGCGGCGTTCGCGTCCCTCACCGAGGCGCTCGCCGGGGTCGAAGCCGATGCCGTCGTGATCACCGCCCCCGCCGTGACGCACGTGCCGCTCGCCCTCGAGGCGCTCGAGGCCGGCAAGCACGTCCTCGTCGAGAAGCCCTTCGCCAACACCACGGACGAGGCCGTCACCGCGGTCCGTCGTGCCGAGGAGCTCGGGCTCGTGCTGCAGGTCAGCCAGAACTACCGCTGGTACCCCGCACCCCGGGTCGTGCAGGACCTGCTCGCCGCGAGCACCGTCGGCGAGCTCTCGGCGATCAACGTCGACTTCCGACAGTGGGACAACGACCTCGCGTTCGAGGAGCACCCGCACTACCGGTTCCCGCACGCGATGATCAACGACATGGCGATCCACCACTTCGACCTCCTCCGGATGATCACCGGTCGCGAGGCCGTCCGCGTGTTCGCGAAGTCGTCGTACCCGTCGTACAGCAAGTACCAGGACGAAGCCGTCGCCTCGATGATCATCGAGCTCGACGACGGCCTCGTGGTCAGCTACCGCGGCAGCTGGCTCTCGCGCGGCCCCCGGACGGCCTGGGCCGGTGAGTGGAGCATCCAGGGCGAGGACGGCGAACTGTGGTTCACGAGCCGCTCGGGGGAGCCGAACGCGGTGGCCGGGGACCGCGTGACGGTCCGCCGGACGCAGGACGACGAGGCCGAGGCGGTCGAGCTGCCGACGATGGCGCACACCGACCGGCAGGGCGGGCTGCAGGCCTTCGCGCGCTCGGTGTCCGGTGGTCCCGCGCCGGCGACGAGCGGTCGCGACAACCTGCGGAGTCTCGCGCTCATGGAGGCGGCGGGCCGCTCCGCGGCGTCGGGCCTGCCCGAGGACGTCGTCGTCCCGTCCTGACGCCCGGCGGGCCAGCCCACGGGTCGGTCGCTCCGGCGGCACGGACTGGAGGCGCGGTGCGGGCCCGACCCGCGCCTCCAGGCCGCCGTCCGGTCGCGCCCACCGCACGCCGCCGGCCGCGTCCGTCGTGCGCGGGACACGCCCGGGGCTGGACACGACCCCGGCCCGAGCGTGTACGAAATGGGGAATGGCCAAGGACAGTCTCCCCGAGCTCGAACTCGCGAACGTCCGCACACGTGAGGGCATCACGGACACCGTGACCGAGATCCGTCGTCGTGCGGACATCCCGGCGCGCACCCGCCTGGCGATCGCGAAGACCAAGCAGCGCTGGCACCGCGACCCCACCCCGCTCGTGGCGATGGGCGTGACCGCGGCAGCCGGTGTCGCGGCGATCGTCGTCGGCATCGCGATCCGGAACAACCCCGCCGGGCACCTCGCCCAGCCGCCCGCCTCGTCGGCCTTCACCGCGCTGCTGCCGTTCGGGGCCCGTGGTGGCGACGGCCCGGGCACCGCCGAGCAGAGCCAGCCCGGACGCAAGGGGCGCAAGGCCCGCGCGAAGGCCGCCGAGGAGTCGCTCGAACGCGACCCGCAGCACCGCGCACGTGTCAAGCAGCGCGCCGGCATCGCAGCGGTCCAGCGCCGCGCGACGAAGAACCGCAAGCAGGCCGCCAAGCGTTCGAAGCAGGCACTGAAGGCGAGGGGGTAGTCCCGTGGCACGCGAGCAGCACAAGCCCGAACCCGACGACCCCCGCAAGCCCGACAGCCCGGCGGACCTCACCAAGCCCACGCTGGTCTACACGCTGAAGAAGACGCTCCGCGAGTTCTCCAGCGACCAGTGCACCGACCTCGCCGCGAGCCTGACCTACTACACCGTGCTCGCGCTCTTCCCCGGTCTGCTGGCCGTGGTCTCGATCCTCGGGCTCGTGTCCGATCCGAAGAAGACGATCGACACGCTGCTCGACCTCGTCAACAACATCGGTGGCGAGCAGGTCGTCAGCCTGCTCCGGGACCCCATCGAGGGACTCGTGCGCTCGCCCGCGGCGCCGATCACGTTCATCGTCGGTGTGGTCGGTGCGCTCTGGTCGGCCTCCGGGTACGTCGGGGCCTTCGGCCGAGCGATGAACCGGATCTACAACGTCCGCGAGGGGCGTCCGATCTGGAAGCTCCGCCCGACCATGCTCGGCGTCACGCTCTTCACCGTCGTCCTGCTCGTCCTCGGGCTGCTCGCGCTCGTGTCCGGCCCGCTCGCCCGCAGCTTCGGCGACGTGATCGGGCTCGGCGACGCCGCCGCGACCGTCCTGAGCATCGTGCAGTGGCCGATCCTGCTCGTCATCGCGATCATCGTCGTCGCGGTGCTCTACTACTGGGCGCCGAACGTCAAGCAGCCGAAGTTCCGGTGGGTCAGCGGCGGGTCGATCGTGGCCATCCTGATCCTCGTCGTCGCCAGCGTCGGGTTCGGCTTCTACGTCGGGAACTTCTCGAACTACAACGCCACGTACGGATCCCTCGGCGGCGTGATCGTCTTCCTGCTGTGGGTGTGGATCACGAACAACGCGCTGCTCTTCGGCGCGGAGTTCGACGCCGAGCTCGAGCGTGGACGGCAGCTGCAGGCCGGCATCCGTGCGGAGGAGGACATCCAGCTCCCCGAACGCGACACTCGGCAGATCGAGAAGCAGGACGAGAAGCGCGCGCAGGACGTCCTCGACGGCATCAAGATCCGCGAGGACGCCGACCGCCGCTGACGGGACATTCCCGGTCGGGCTCGCTACGGTTCGCCCGTGCCGTCCTTCCTCGAGGGGCTCCCGTTCTGGTGGCTGGTCCTCGCGCTCTTCGTCGTGGTGCTCTGCCGCGCGCAGGCGACCTACTGGCTGGCACGGCTCGCGGTCACCGGCGCGGCGCGGTCCCGCTGGGGCCGCTGGCTCGACTCTGCGGCGGTCCGTCGGGGTTCGGCGCTCCTCGACCGCTGGGGGCTGCCCGTCGTCACGGTCAGCTTCCTCACCGTGGGGCTGCAGACGATCATGAACGCGGCCGCAGGCATCGCTCGGGTGCCGTGGTGGCGGTACACGATCGCGATGGTCCCGGGCTGCGTGGCGTGGGCGTTCGTGTACGCGACGGTGGGGATCGCGCTGTTCTGGGCGGTGCTCGCGGCGTTCGCGGGCTCGCCGTGGGGCGTGGTCGTGCTCGTCGTGCTGGCGGCGGCGGCCGCGGTCGCCGTGTGGACGGTCCGGCGTCGTCGCCGGCTCGCCGCGGACACGTCCCGGGTCTGACGTCCAGGAGGCGCGGTGCCGGCCCGCCCCGCGGCTTCCGTAGGGTGGTGCGCATGACCGACACCGCGCCTCCCGTCCGTCCGACCGCACTCGTCACGGGCGCGACCCGTGGGATCGGCCGGGCCATCGCGCTCGACCTGGGACGCACGCACCACGTGCTCGTCGGCGGCCGGACCGCCGCCGCCGTGGACGCGCTCGTCGCCGAGCTGCCCAGCGCGTCGCCGTTCGTGGGCGACCTCGGCGCGGGCGAGTTCCCGCCGCTGCCGGAGCGTCTCGACGTCCTCGTGCACTCCGCCGGGGTCGAGCAGGGCACGACCGTCGCGGACACCCCGCGCGAGGTGTGGGAGCAGGTCTTCGCCACGAACGTGTTCGCGGTCGCCGAGCTGACGCGACTCGCGCTCCCGGCCCTCCGCGCCGCGCGGGGCATCGTCGTGCCGATCAACAGCGGGTCCGGGTTCCACTCCGGCCCCGGCGGTGGCGTGTACGCGGCGTCGAAGTTCGCGCTGCGGGCGTTCGCCGATGCCCTGCGGGAAGAGGAACGGGCGAACGGCGTCCGGGTGTCGAGCGTGCACCCGGGCCGGACGGACTCGGACATGCAGCGGGCGCTGACCGAGAAGCTCGGCGAGGACTACGACACCGACTACTACCTCGCGCCCTCGGACGTTGCCGACGCCGTCCGGACCGTCGTCGACCTGCCGGAGCGGGGCACGATCGAGTCGCTGGCGATCCGGCCGACGCGGCGGCGCTGACCCGCTGCGACGGGGGCGGGTCACCCGAGCTCGATCCTCGTGGTGAGGTCGAGGCGGTCGAGGAACGTCTCGTCGTGACTGACCACCACGAGGGCCCCGCGGTACGCCCGGAGCGCGTCCACGAGCTGGTCGACACTCGTCAGGTCGAGGTCGTTCGTCGGCTCGTCGAGCACCAGCAGCTGCGGCGGCGGATCCGCGAGCACGAGGCTCGCCAGCGCCACCCGGAACCGCTCCCCGCCCGAGAGCGCGCCGGCCGGGCGGTCGACGGTGTCCCCGCGCACCAGGAACTTCGCCAGCCGGTTCCGCACCTCCGCCGGCGGGACGTGCGGGGCATCCCGCCGGACGTTCTCGAGCACCGACAGCGCGTCGTCGAGTGAGTCCTTCCGCTGCGGCAGGTAGCCGATGCGGTCGACGTGCGGGACCGCAGCCGTGTCGGGCAACGGGTGCGCCCGCGCGCCGGGCACCCCGACGAGCTGCTCGAGGAGCGTCGTCTTGCCGACGCCGTTGTCCCCGGCGACCGCGATGCGCTCCGGACCCTGCACGATCGTCGCCCGCCCGCGCAGCGTGATCGTGGCGATCTGCCGCGACGCCGGCACGTCCGGGTCGGGGAGCGTCACGTGGATGGACTCGTCCGCGCGCAACCGTCCCTCCGCCTCGCGCTTGGTGGCGAGCGCGGCTGCCTCGTCCTCGGCGTACCCGGTGCGGAGCCGCCCGGCGGTCTGTTCGCCGCGCTTCCGCATCTCGTTCGCGAAGATCTTCGGCATCCCCTCGGCGGCCTTCACCCCGGACCGGGCACGACGGGCGATCTTCGTCTCGGCCTCGATGCGCTGCCGCTTCTCGGTGCGGTGTCGCTGCTCGGCGACCCGGACCTCGCGTTCGACGGCGGCCTGCTGCACCGCGAGGTGCTCCTCGAACGCGCTGAAGGTCCCGCCGAACACGGTCATGCCGCCCGCGCGGAGCTCGGCGACCTCGTCGACGTGTTCCAGGAGCTCGCGATCGTGGCTGACGACGACGAGGGTGCCCGGCCAGTCGTCGACCATGTCGAGCAACATGCTCCGGGCACGCCGGTCGAGGTTGTTCGTCGGCTCGTCGAGGAACGCGATCGGGAGCCCCCGCAGCCGGATGCCGGCGACCGCCACGAGGACGGCCTGACCGCCGGACAGGGTGCTCACCGGACGCTCGAGGTCGGCGCCGATGCCGAGGCCGATGCCGTCGAGCGCCGCGGCCGCACGTTCCTCGAGGTCCCAGTCGTCGCCCACGGCGTCGAAGTGCTCCGGAGCGGCGTCACCGCCGAGGATCGCGCGGAGGGCTGTCAGGGTCGGACGGATGCGCAGGAGGTCGGCGACCGCGTCGTCGTTCTGCGGTTGCAGGCGTTGCGGCAGGTGGTCGACGGGGCCGGACGTCGCGATGGTGCCCGACGTGGGGTGGAGCCGACCCGTGACCAGCCGGACGAGGGTCGACTTGCCGGCACCGTTCCTCCCGACCAGGCCGGTCCGGCCACGGCCGAAGGCGGTGGTGAGGTGGCTGAGCGCGACGGTGCCGTCGGGCCAGGCGAAACTGAGGTCGTTCAGGACGACGGACGGACTGATGGGCATACGGGTGCCTCCCCGGTGGTCGATGCTGGGCGCACGACACCGGACCCGCCACGGGAGGGCGGAGCGCCCGACGGGGCGCGACGATCACGGTGTCAGCGCGAGGGCTGAGCAGATCCGGTGATCGACAGCAATTCGTCCACTTCCGTCGGGGAGCCCTGCGTGACCGCCACCCGCACCGCCGGTCGGTCGTCCCGCACCGGTGGCCTCGCGATGACGACGAGGACCCGCCCACGGTACGCCGGGAGTCTCGCGCCGCGCAAGGCCCTCGAGCCGTGACAGGCTGGGGGCATGCCGGAGAACCTGCTGCCGAACCCGACCGCGAACCCCGAGACGCTCCTGCCCGCCGAGCCGGAGGTGACCGCCGCCCTCGCCGCCGATGCTCCCGTCGCGAGCGTCGTGGTGTCGCACCCGGCGTCGAGCCTGGCGTGGGCGCTGCTCGCTGACGAGGCGTGGGAGCGTGGGGCGACCCTCGAGTCCTACGCCTACGCGCGGGTGGGGTACCACCGTGGGCTCGATGCGCTGCGGAAGGCGGGCTGGCGCGGTGCCGGGCCGGTGCCGTGGTCGCACGAGCCGAACCGGGGCGTGCTGCGGGCGCTGTTCGCGTTGCGGCGGGCGGCTTCGGCGATCGAGGAGCCGGGCGAGCCCGAGCGGCTGACGGAGTTCCTCGATGCGTCCGACCCGGCGGCGATCCCGGCGCTGAGCGCGTAGCGCGCGAGCGCAGGCGCGGGCGGTTCGTCGCTCGTCTCCGCCGGTGCGCACATCTTTCGGGCTCGCTGACCGTTCTGGTTCGTGAAACCCGGGAATCGCGAACCAGAACGGTCACGAACGCCGTGGAACCTCCCTCTGCCTGCGCAGCGGGCTGGCTCGCGCCCGGCTGGCGCACGACGAAAGTCACCTCGAACCGCGCTTCCGCCTGGTTCGAGGTGACTTCCGTTGTGCGAGCCGCGGCGAGCCGCCGGCGGCTAGCGCGCGGCCACGGCGCGCCGCCGCGCGAGCAGCACCCACGCACCCACGGCGAGCAGCAGCGTCGCCACGGCCCCGGTGACGAGGACGGCCGGCCCGGACACGCCCGTGTACGCCAGCACTCCCCGCGCGCTCGCCCGCTCGGCCACGGCGTCGGACGCCCCGCGGTCACCAGCGCCTGAGGCAGCGCCCGGCTCCGCGCCCGAGCCGGCCCCCGATCCCGCGCCGCCGCCCGAGCCCGCGCCCGGGCCCGGGCCCGGCGTCGGCGGCACGACCACCGACTCGACCGGCTCCACCACGACCCGGACGACCGCCACCACGGTCTGCCCCGCGTGCGTCGTCACCTGGTACCGCACTGCAGTCGCCGGTCCGGAGAACGACGACTCCGGGGTGAACGTCACCTGCACGCCCTCGACCGTCCAGACGCCCTCGCCGGGGACCCGGAGCCGCTTGCCGTCCGCCGAGAGCTCCGCCCCCTCGATCCCGTCGCCGCTCAAGCGCAGCGAGTCCGGGTCCGCCGAGCTCCCGTCGAGCGGATCGTTCCCGAGGACGTCTATGGTCACCGGCTCGCCCTGCTTCGTCGTGCCCTCGTCGTCGACCGCGACGGCCTCGGGCAGGACGACCTCGAACGCGGTCCGGTCGGCGTTGTTCGACAGGTCGACGTCGGTCACCGAACCGTCGAGCGCGATCGCGGGGCGGGCTGCGTCGAGGCGGTCGGTCGTGAAGTCCGTGACGCTCTCGACGGGCATCGTGTGGAGGCCGGAGCGGGTCGTCACCGGCACCGTCCCCCGCACCGCGATCGTGACCGCACCACCGGGCGGGCCCGACCAGTCGGCGGCGACCGCACCCTGTCCCGCCGCGGCGCCGCACGTCGCCCCGGCCTCCGCACGGCACGTCCACCGCACGCCCGTCAGCGGCAGTCCCTCGGTCACCGCCACCGTGCGCGCGACGGCGTCGACGGCCCCGCCGATCGTCGCCGGCCCGTCGTTCACCGACCGCAGCTCGAACGTGACGTCCTCGCCGGGTGTGACCGGCGCGTTCGTCAGCGTGTGGGCGGTCGTGACGACGTCGGTCGGCTGCGTCGCCCGCAGGTTCCGGATCTCGTGGAACTGCGTCCGGCCACCGGTCGATGCGCTGAAGCCGAACCGCACCTGTTCCGGCAGCGCGGTGGCGGGGAGGTCGGCGCTGACGACCTCGCGCAGCTCGCCCGCGTCGGCGCCGGGGTCGGCCGGCTCGGACATGGCGACGAGCACCCGGATCCCGCCGGCGTCGGTCGGCAGGAGATCGATCTGCACGTGACGGTGCGTCGCCGCCTCGGCCGTGGTCTCGCGGTCTTCGAGGAACCCGTCGCCGAGGTCCCCGGTGGTCGCGAGGACCGGGTAGCACTCGCGCTCCGGACCCCGGACGGTGATCGCGTTCGGGACGACGTCGGGACGCGCGAAGTTGCCGAACCGGTCGAACCCGATCCCCACGACCCCGCCGTCGAGGCCTTCCTCGCAGGGGCGGGTGCCGTCGTGGTAGCCGAGGCCGGCACCGACGGGCCCGATCGCGTCGAGCGGGACAGCGGCGTCCTGCAGGAAGAACCCGATCCCGTCGGCGTACCCGGTGTCCGTCGTGCTCCACATCCGCTGGTCGAACTCGACCGTCAGGCCGTGGCTCGAGTCGTAGGGCGACTCGTTGTAGACGGCGGAACTCACCCGCTTCGTGTCGTCGGTCAGCCGCAGCCACCGTCCGGCGGCGCCGTGGTCGACGATCGCTGCCTGTCCGTCGTCCGTCGCGATCCGGGTCCAGCCGGCGGGCATCGTCGTGCCGACCGGCAGTCCGACGAAGGGGTCGGTGACCGGGAACGGCGCGACCGCGTGCGCGGGGGACGTCGTGGCGACCGCGGTCGCGAGGCCGCCGCCGACCACCACGAGGGCGGTCAGGGCGGCGCTCGCGACGGCGCGCCTGGGAGTGCTGTGCATGGGGTCCTCTCTGCTGGTGGAGAAGACCCTTCCGGACGCCCGACACGGGCGCAAGGAATATGTATCAGATATACGACTTCCGGGCTGTGCTCAGCCGAGGACGACGCTCCACGAGAACGCCTGCGGCCAGAGCTGGTGCTCCGGCAGCACGTCGAGGCCGCACGCCCGCGACCCCAGGCCGTGCTGCGCGGCGTCGAGGTACAGGTACAGGTGCTCCGACACCGTCAGCTCGTAGGGGTGCATCGCGCGACCGATCTGCTGCGCGGTCCACGGCGACAGGGTGAACCCCGCACGGTGCGAGCCGACGGTCGACACGGTGAACGGCCCGACCGACAGCTCGCGCAGCGACGGCCGGTGCCCGGTCTCCTGCGGCATCGAGTACTCGACGCCGAGCGACCGCACCGGTGCCGAGAAGCGTCCGACGCGGGCGGCGTGCGACGAGTCCGCGTACGACTCGAGCGGCCCCGTGCCGAACCACGACGCGTCCGAGTCGGCCAGCGACGCTGGCAGGTCGAACCGCACCCCGATCCGTGGCCACGTGACGTCCCACGCGCCGAACGGCACCGCGTCGGTCTGCAGCAGCAGCCCGGCGTCCGTCAAGGTCCAGCGGTGCGTGACGTCGACGCCCCACCCGCTGTTCGCCGCCGCGACGCGGACCCGCTGCTCGAGCCCGGAGTCCGTCCGCGACACCGACACGAGCCGGTGCGTGAGCCGGTCCAAACCACGTTCGCGCCAGCGTGTGGCCGACGGGGGAGCGTCCGGGTCGCCCACGCCGTGCGTCAGCACCGGGTCGGCCGTCTCGTACCCGCCCTGCGACGCCAGACTGTCGTTGTCGGTCGGTGCGCGCCACAGCTCGAGTCGCGGCCCGGCCACCTCGTACCCCTTCCAGGACACCAGGTCACCGCGGGCCGAGAACGTCCCGTCGCCGAGTCGGTCGCCGTCCCACCCCTGACCGGAGGCCCGTGGCACGTCCGCCTCGCGCGATGCGACGAGCGTCTGGGTGCGTGCCAGGACGTGGCCGGTGTCCGCCCAGGAGGTCGGCCCCGCCAGTTCCGCCGTGACGTCGAACCACAGCTCGTCACCGGGGGCGAGCGCCGCGGCCGCGGCCGCGAGCACCTCGTCCGGCACCGGCACCGTGGCCGAGGACCGCGCCGCGACGACGCCCGGCGTGAACCGGCCCTCGTGCTCCACCACGCCGTTCCGGGACAGCGTCCAGTGGAACCGCAGTCCCGCGGTCGAGGCCGAGTGGTACCGGTTCTCGATGAGCACGGTGGTGTCCGACGCGGACAGCCGGATCGGCGCCACGACGGCCGCGAACTCGGCCAGCCCCGGCGTCGGGGTGTCGTCGGGCAGCACCAGGCCGTCCATCACGAAGTTGCCGTCGTGGACGACCTCGTGGAAGTCGCCGCCGTACGCGTGGTAGGGCCGTCCGTCGGGGGTGTGCGCGAGCAGCCCGTGGTCCCGCCACTCCCACACGAACCCGCCGTGCAGCCGCGGGTACTTGTCCACGAGGGCCTCGTACTCGGCGATCTGGCCGGGTCCGTTGCCCATCGCGTGCACGTACTCGCAGTGGATGAACGGCTTCGACCGCTGACGAGCCGCCTCGGCCGGGCCGCAGCCGAGCAGGGGCGTTTCCGGACCGCCGCCGATCGACTCGGTCTCCTGCAGCGACGGGTACATGCGCGAGTACACGTCGGTGTAGGCGCCCGTGTAGTCGCCCTCGTAGTGGACCGGACGTTCGTCGTCGCGGTCGTGCACCCACTGCGACATCGCGGCGAGGTTGCGACCGGTCCCGGACTCGTTGCCGAGCGACCACATCACGATCGACGCGTGGTTCTTGTCGCGCTCGACGGTCCGCGCGATGCGGTCGAGGTACGCCTCGCGCCAGGCCGGGTCGTCCGACGGGTTGCCGACCCAGCCGGTGAAGATGAACCCGTGCGTCTCGAGGTCGCACTCCAGGATCACCCAGAAGCCCAGCTCGTCGGCGAGGTCGAGCACGCGGGGGTGCGGCGGGTAGTGCGAGGTGCGGATGGCGTTGACGTTGTTCCGCTTCATGAGCGCCATGTCCGCGCGTGCGTGCTCTTCGTCGAACACCCGACCGCGCACGGGGTGCGTCTCGTGCCGGTTCACGCCGTGGAACACCACGCGCTCGCCGTTCACCAGGAACCGATCGCCCTCGATCGACACGGTGCGGAAGCCGAGCCGCAGCGACACGGTCTCACCACCGGCGCTCCCACCGGCTGCGGTCCCGGTGGACAGCGTCGCGTCGTACAGCGTCGGGAGCTCGGCGCTCCACGGCTCGACACCCTCGACGGTGATCGGTCCGACCTCGTCGGCGGACGCCCACGAGACGTCGACGCCGAGCGCGGGCACCGTGAAGCGCACCGGGAACGCAGCATCGACGGTCGGGAACGAGATCGTCCCCGTGCCGGTCGACGGTCGGCCGGACGCCGCGGTCCCGGCGCTCGCCGCACTCCCGAGCACGGCGGTCCACCCGGCGCGCACGAACACGTCGTCGATCGGGGCGGTCGGCCTCGCCAGCAGCGTGACGTCGCGGAAGATCCCGGGCAGCCACCACTGGTCCTGGTCCTCGAGGTACGAGGCCGCCGACCACTGGTGCACCCGGACGCGGACCTCGTTCGACCCCGGTCGCAGCACGGACGTGACGTCGAACTCCGTCGCGAGCCGCGACCCGGTCGACCATCCGATGAGGACGCCGTTCACCCACACCCGGAAGTGCGACTCCACACCGTCGAACCGGAGCAGCACCCGGGCCGCGGCGTCGAAGGACGTCGGGACGTCGAAGGTGCGGCGGTAGTCGCCGGTCGGGTTCTCCTCCGGCGGGTGCGGCGGGTCGATCGGGAACGGGTACTGCAGGTTCGTGTAGCTCGGCGCGCCGTGCCCGTGCAGCACCCAGTGCGCCGGCACCGGGATGGTGCCCCACTCGTCCTCCGGCCCCGGTTCGGGGACGTCCGCGACGGGCGACCACCGGAAGTCCCACTCCCCGTCCAACGACAGGGCGGGAGCGTCCGTGTGCAGCCAGGCCCGTGGGGCCAGCCGGGTGTCCGAACCGGGGGCGGTGGAGGAGAGTGCGGCGATGGTCAACCCTTGACCGATCCTTCCGTGAGGCCCCCGCGCCAGAAGCGCTGCAGGACGATGATGGCGATGACGAGCGGGATGACCGAGACGAGCACCCCGCCGGTGGTGAGCTGGTAGAACTCCGGCAGCCGGTCCACCTGCGAGCGCCAGTTGTTGAGTCCCAGTGTGATCGGGTACAGCTTCTGGTCGGCCAGCATGATGAGCGGCAGGAAGAAGTTGTTCCAGATGCCGACGACCTGGAACAGGAACACGGTGACGAGTGCCGGCGTCATCTGCCGGAGCACGATCGTGTGGAAGATCCGGAGCTCGCCGGCCCCGTCGATGCGTGCCTGCTCGAGGAGCGCCGTGTCCACCGACGCCGCGGCGTACACCCGGCAGAGGAACAGGCCGAACGGTGAGACGAGGCTCGGGATGAGCACGCTCCAGTACGTGTCGGTCAGGCCCAGCGTCGAGAACAGCAGGAACAGCGGCAGGGCCGTCGCCGTCCCCGGCACGAGCACGCCGCCGAGGATCGTGCCGAACACGAGCTGCCGACCCCGGAACTCGTACTTCGCGAGCGCGTAGCCACCCGCCGCGGCGAAGTACGTCGCGAGGACGGCGCCGACGCCCGAGTACAGGATGCTGTTCGCGATCCAGCGGACGAAGATGCCGCCGTCGTACGTGAACACCTGCTGGAGGTTGCTGAACAGCGCGAAGTCGCCGCCGAACCAGAAACCGTTCGTGGCGAACAGCGCACCGGTGGTCTTCGTCGCGGCGATGATCACCCAGTACAGCGGGACGAGGAAGTAGATCGCGACGATGACGAGGATGCCCGTCACGACGATCTGCGACTTGCCGGAGCGGTCGAGCTTGCGGCGCTGGTGCGCCGAGTTCGACGTGGTGTCCACCGGGACCGCGGTCTTCGCGGTGGCCGGCGCTTCGATGGCTTCGCTGCTCATGCGTCCGCCCCCTTCGTGACGGTGGTGCCGTGGTCCGGACCGGAGCGGCCCTGGAGGTGCGGTGCGGCCTGGGTGGTGACCGTCCCGGCCGACGCGACGCGCGTCTGGAGCGCGACCCGCGCCTCCTGGCCGTCCCGCTTCGCCCGCTTGCGGCGATCCCGCTCGTCCTTCGGCGGACGGTTCGTCAACGCGAGGAACGCGAACGACAGGATGAACGCGGCCAGCGCGATGATGACCGCCTGCGCACTCGCGACGCCGTACTCGTTGAACGCGAACGCGTTCGTGTAGGCGGCGTAGTTCGGCGTGTACTCGGTGTCGATCGCCGGGGCGACCGTCGACAGGATCTGCGGCTCCGCGAAGAGCTGCAGGGTGCCGATGATCGAGAACACCGTCGTGAGCACCAGGGCCGGCGCGATGAGCGGGATCTGGATCCGCCACGCGACCTGGAACGCGTTCGCGCCGTCGACCTTGGCGGCCTCGTAGACCTCGCCGGGGATGGACTTCAGCTGCGCCACGATGATGAGCATGTTGTAGCCGGTGTACGTCCACGTGACGATGTTCGCGATCGACCAGAGCACGCTGTTCGCGCCGAGGAAGTCCGGCTGGAGCCCGATCCCCTGCAGCAGCGACACGATCGGCGACAGGCCCGGCACGTACAGGAACGACCACAGGATCGTCGCGATGACGCCGGGGACGCCGTACGGCATGAAGTAGATCGCACGGAAGAAGCCCGGCCAGCGGGCGCTCGCCGACTCGAGCAGCAGCGCGAGGATCGTGCAGGCGATGATCATCACCGGGACCTGCACGATGCCGAACAGCAGCATGCGGCCGATCGAGGCGACGAAGCCGGCGTCCTGCAGGGCGATCGCGTAGTTGTCGAACCCGGCGAACCTGCCGACGACGCCGTCCTCGCCGAACAGCCCCTCGCGGTCGACGGTCGTGAACGACTGGAACAGCGCGCTGATGATCGGGATGATGAACGTCAGCACGAACAGGGCGAGGAAGGGTGCGAGCAGGATCCACGGGGCGCGCTTCTGGGCGACCGTGGCCTTCGTGCTCGTGCGGAAGCCGTTCTTCGGCTGCGTCGTGGTCATCGTGCCGTCCTCACGCTGAGGCCCTTGTCCTTGAAGGACTGGACGATCTCCTTCTGGGCGAGCTCCACCGCGTCGGTGAGCTTCAGCCCACTCGTGAGCTTGCGGCGGAACTGGTTCTGCAGACTCGTGAACGCCGACTGCGTCACGGGCGACCAGGACCACTCGACGTTCTGCTCCTTGGCGGCGGGGACGAAGACGTCCTCGTTGTAGTTCTGCCCGGAGAACCACTTGCTCGGCTGCTCGCGCTGCGCCCCGATGTAGTCCTTCGCAGGCGACCACCCGATGCCGCAGTACTTGATCATCGCGTCGATGCCCTCCTTCGAGGTGGTCATCCACGTGATGAACTCGAGCGCTTCCTTCGGGTGCTTCGCGTTGGCGAGCACCGCGGCCGTCGAACCGCCGATCGCGCTCGACCCGAACCCGGTGTCGCCCCACTTCTGCATGGGTGCGACCTTCCACTTGCCCTCGCCGCCCTGGACGGACTCGATGAGGGCGTCGCCCCAGCTCGCGCTCGTGACGGCCGCGATCTTGCCGCTCGCGGCCGAGGCGTACCAGCCCGGGGAGTACGCGCCGGCGCTCGTGTCGACGAGCTTGTCGTCGATCACGCCGTCGAAGAACTCGGCGACCATCAGGGTCTTCTCGTCGGTCATGTCGACGACCCACTCGTCGCCGTCGACCTTGAACCACCGGGCGCCGGCCTGCTGCGCGTACGCGGCGAAGGGGGAGGCGTCCGAGACCGGGAAGACCTCGAGGTAGTTCTGCGCCCCGGTCTTCCGGACCTTCTCGGCGAGGTCGCGCCACTCGTCCCACGTCGTCGGGGGTTCGCCGCCGGCCTGCTCCAGGAGCGCCGTCTGGTAGTAGAAGCCCATGGGGCCGGTGTCCTGGGGGATGCCGTAGATGCCGTCCACGAACGAGACCTGCGCCCAGGCGGCGTCGTCGTACTTCGACTCGAAGTCCTTCGCGCCGTAGCGGGCGAGGTCGACCAGGCCGTTGGCGAGCATGAACTCGGGGATCTGCCGGAGCTCGACCTGCCCGATGTCCGGGCCACCACCGGCCGCGAGTGCGGAGTACATCTTCTGGTACCCGCCGCTGTTGCCGCCCGGGATCCAGTTCGCGGTCACCTGGATGTCCGGGTGCGTCTTGTTCCAGACGTCGCAGACCTTCTGCAGGTCCTTCAGCCAGGCCCAGTACGTCAGTTCGACCTTCTGCCCGCTCGCTGCGGCGGGGATCAGCGCCGCCTTGTTCACGTTGGTCGAGCCCGGCACCGCGCAGCCGGCGAGCAGTCCGGTCGCGGCCGCGCCGAGGCCGAAGCCCAGCAGTTGTCGTCGGGAGATGGGCCGTCGGTTCGGTGGAGGCGTCATTGCCGGGACTCCGGTTCGTCGTCGAGCGGGATGCCTCCAACCCAACCACAGAACCGAGCGCAGCTGTACTTTCACGAAGACTCTGGACGTTCCCTCCGGACGTGGAACACCGTGCCCCGTCGGGGTGGAGTGTGGGCCAACACGAAACGTCGGGGTCCGTGACAGCCCCGGCATCCGTCCGAGAGGAGCTGCCATGACGTCGACCAACGCGACGAGCGAACTGCACGGGATCCTGGGACAGCGGCTGGAGGGCGGTGGGACCTGGGCCTGGGCGTACGCCGACGTCTCCGGCAACGTGGAGGACCCCCGACGGCAGGCGGCACTGAAGCTGCGTGTGGTCGAGGAGGCCCTCCGTGCGCAGGGTGCGACCGACGACGTGGTCGACCTCGTCGCCGGCGAGTTCGAGCAGGAACCCGGCGTCCCCTCGCCCGTCACCCGGTACGTGCTGGTCCACGACGGTGCGCTCGTGCTGAGCGAGGTCCTGCCCGGGCACCTGCACGGCGCGGAGTCGGTCGGCGTCGGTGCCGTCCCCGACCTCGTGCCGCTCGTCGCCCACCGGCCCGTCGACCTGCCGTTCCTGGTGGTGCACGCCGGCAAGGAGGGCGGAGCCTTCCGTGCCTACCGACTCGGCCACGCGCCGCTCGACGCGACCGGCGGTGAGCAGCAGGTCCAGGGGCGCAACGACACCCTGCACTACGCCAAGGCCGGGACCGGGTGGAAGCAGCCGCACTGGCAGCAGCACACCGAGGAGATCTGGAAGCAGAACTCGTCGGAGACGGCCGCCGCCGTGGACGAGGCCGTCCGGACACTCCGACCCGGACTGGTCGTGGTCGCCGGGGACGTCACCGCGCGGGAGCTCCTCGTGAAGGCGCTGTCCTCGGAGACCCGGGCGCTGACCTCCGTCTTCCCGGGGGACCCCCGCGCCGACGCCTCGTCGAAGCAGGCGTTCGTCGAGCACGTCGAGACCGCGCTCGCCCGGGTCGTCGCCACCCGCCGCCACGACCTCGAGGACCTGCTCCGCACCCACGTCGGTCGGGGCGACAACCTCGCGGTGACCGGGCTCGGAGCAGTCGTCGGGGCGCTGCAGCAGGCGCAGGGATCGGTCGTCGCGCTCGACGCCGTGGCGGTCGGGGAGCGGACGCTCCTCGCGCTCGCCGGTGCCCCGTGGGTGGCGACGGCGCCGGAACAGGCTGCCGGGACGCCCGTCATCGGAGCGGTGCCGGCGGTGTGCGCGCTCGTGCGTGCGGCGGTGCTGACGGACGCGGAGCTCGTGCTCGTCAACGCGGCGTCGCTGCCGGGTGGGGTCGCGGCGGCGGCGTTGCTGCGGTGGCCGGTGGGGCCGGCCGTCCCCGCGTGATGCGGTGAGCACCTGACGGACGGGAGGCGCGGTGCCGGCTGGCGCCGCGGCTCTCGTCCGTCCCGCGGTCAGTCGTGGGAACGATCGCGCCGGGGCACCAGCGGCAGCGCCAGCAGCGGCAACACCCCCACGATCGAGAACGACGCCGCGAACCCGAGCGCCCCGACGAGCGCGCCGACCCCGGGACCCACGGCGCTCGCCGCGATGAACTGCCCGGTGTTCTGCGCCCCGAGCGCCCGCCCGGACCAGAACGGCCCCGCGGCCTCGGCAACCGACGTGTACGCGAGCCCGTTGTCCGCGACGGTGACGCTCGTGGCGACGACGAGGAACACCGCGGCGGCGGCGAGGTGCGTGGCGTCCACCAGCGCCAGCAGCCCCATCACCACGGCGGCGCTCACCGCGACGATCCGCAGCGGCCCGACGCGCGAGGCGGCGCGGTCGCTCCAGGCGCCGACGAGGATCCTCCCGACGGCGCCGACGAACTGCGACGCCCCGACGAGCAGTCCCGCGGCCGGGGTCGACCAGCCGAGGCCGACGAGCCACACCAGGCCGTACGTGGACAGCGTGAACTGCGGCACGACGAGCAGGACCGACACCGCGTGGATCCGCCAGAGGAACCCGTTCGCCCGGTACGGGTTCGCGACGTGCTCCACCGGGGCGTCCGCACGCGCGGGGCGGGGCGGGTTCGCGATGCCGATCGCGCACAGCACGGCGAGCACGGCGCACAGGACGACGGGCAGGACGAGGGCCGCGCGGATGCCGTCCGCCTCGGCGAGCTGCGGGACCGTGACGGCCGCGAGCGTCACCCCGAGCGGCTGCGACATCTGCCGGATGCCCATCGCGAGGCCGCGCCGCTCCTTCGGGAACCACCCCACCACGACCCGACCGCTCGCGGCGTTCGTCGAGGCGCTCGTCATGCCGGCGGCGAGGAACGCCAGGCCGAGCAGCACCGGGTCGCCCGCTGCCAGCCAGGCCCCGACGACCGCGAGGGTCGTGAGCACGAGCCCGCCCGCGATGACGGCGCGCTCGCCGACGCGGTCGGTGATCGCACCCCAGGCGATGAGCGTCAGGACCATGCCGAACGTCGGTGCGGCGGCCAGGAGCCCGGCGAGGGTGAGCGTCGTGCCGTGGGCGTGCAGGTACGGGATGAGCAGCGCGGGGGCGGACACCACGAGGGTGCCGGCGGCCTGGGCGGCGACGCCGAGGCCGAGCATCGTCCAGGCGCGGGAGATGGTGGTCACAGAATCGTTTCAGTGTGGAACGGATTGGTATACCATTACGGTATACCATCCGGTCCGGATCGCCGCTAGGCTGGATCGCCGTGACCGAGACGACCGATGCAGCGCCCGTGTCGCAGACGAGCCAGCTCTACGACAACCTCCGAGCCGCGATCCTCACGCTCGAGATCGCCCCGGGGGAGCGCATCTCCGAGCGGGGGCTCGAGGCGCGGTTCCACGCCTCACGGACCCCCGTGCGCGCAGCCCTGTCGCGGCTCGAACGCGAGGGGCTCATCCTGCACGAGGGTCGCTCGTGGACGGTCACCCCGATCGACCTCGACGAGATCGCCTCGCTGGCGGAACTCCGCGGCGTCCTCGAACCCGCCGCCGCCCGGCTCGCGGTGGCACGCGCGTCCGAGGAACAGCTCGCCGAGGTCCGCGGCCACCTCGACTCCCTCCGGCCGACGCCCGACCAGCAGGCCGGCATCCGCATGGGCTCGACGTTCCACCTCGACCTCGCCGCGCTCGGCGGCAACCGGTTCATCACCGACGCCATCGCCGACGCACTCACCCGTCTGGAGCGCACGCGCTGGATCGAGGTGCGCACGCCCGAGGCCCGCGACGCCGCGTGGGAGGAGCACAGCGCCATCATCGACGCCGTGCGCTCCGGGGACGCGGACCGCGCGGCCGAGCTGCTCGCGGCGCACGTCGCCGGCACGAACGACCGGCTGCTGGCGTGGATCGCGCAGGAGCGCCGGCGTCTGCGGGGCGCCGGCATGGCGATCGTGGGCAGCACCGAGCGCTGACGCGACGGCCGTGCCGTGGACGCGCCCACCCGCGGAGGGCGCGGTGCGGGGCGGACCCGCACCGCGCCTCCGGGAAGGCCGCTACGGTTTCGTCGCCGCGTCCTCGGCCGCGTCGATCTGGTCGAAGATCCAGGCGTTGCCGCCGTCGGAGTGGTCGAGCAGTGCGTCGCGCACCTCGGCCTCGTCGGTGGTGAGTCGGATCGCGCTCTTGCTGCCGGACCGTGTCGATTGGGACATCGCGTCTTCTCCTGTGTGTGTGGGCACCGTCGTTGGTGCGCTTCCTCACGGGACGTGCTGAGGTCGTGACAGTGTCGCGCGCGCTGTCCGGATCGCGCAAGGGGTTTCCGTCACATGTGGGAAAGTCCCGGCCGGCACCATGCCTAGGATGGTCCGGCCGCGCGGCTCGCGGCACGACACCAGCGGACGTCGGACAGGAGGGACGGGCTTGGCCGAGCAGCGCACCGCACCTCCCACGGTCTACGACGTGGCCTCCGCGGCGGGTGTCTCCATCGCCACCGTCTCCCGCGTGCTCCGCACGCCGGACGCCGTCCGCGAGGGTACGCGCGACCGGGTCCAGGCGGCGATCCGGACGCTCGGGTACGTCCCCTCCGGGAACGCGCGGGCCCTCGCGGGCAAGCGCACCGGCGTGGTCGGACTGCTGCTGCCCGGGTTCGACGTCGTGCCGGACGAACGCCCCGACCTCGTCACGGACGGCGGTGTGCGGGTCGTCGACGACCGGCGGCACGTGACGCAGCCGTTCTCGTCCAACCTGTACTTCGACGAGGTCCTGCGCGGCGCCGAGACCGAGGCGTGGCAGCGTGGTCTGGCGCTGATGGTGGCCGCGGGGCGGGGATCCTCGCGGGACGTCATCGTGAACGACGTCGCCGGCCGGGTCGACGGTCTCGCGGTCCTCGCCCAGACGGTGCCGGACGACCTGCTCGAACACGTCGCCCGACGGATCCCGGTCGTGGTGCTCGCCGATGACCGGCGCTCGCACGGGTTCGACTCGGTGAGCGTGGACAACGCCGCGGGCATGCGGACGCTCGGCGCGCACGTGATCGGGCGGCTCGGCATCCGGTCGTCGCTCGTGTACCTGGCGGGGCCGATCGACTCGCCGGACGACATCGAACGGTCCGCGGGGTTCCGCCAGGCGCTCGAGGACCACGGGGTGCCGGCGTCATCGGTGCGTGTCGTGCACGGCGACTTCGGGCGTGCGCGGGCCCGGGAGCTCGCGGCACAGCTGCTCGACGGGGACGCCGTCCCGCGGGCGATCGTCTGCTCGAACGACCAGTCGGCGCTCGGGGTGCTCGACGCCGCGGGGGCGCGTGGTGTGCGGGTGCCGGAGGACCTCGTCGTGACGGGCTTCGACGGCATCGACGCGGGTCGGTTCTCGTCGCCGCGCCTGACCACCGTGCACCAGCCGATGGGGGAGCTCGGACGCGCGGCGGTGCGGGCGATCGTGGACCGGCTGGAGCGGCGCGAGGGGCCGCCGCGGGCGATGCGTCTGCCGGTCGAGGTGCTCCTGCGCGAGAGCTGCCCGCCGGCGCTGTAGGCGGCGGCTGCGCCGGTGTGCGCGGTCCCGCGGCGCCGCGTCGCCGCTGCGAGCTCCCGCGTCGCCGCAGTGTGCGAGGTTCCGCGCACCGTGGGACGCTCGCGCCCCCGCACACTGGTCGGAACCTCGCACACTGCGGTCCGGACCGCCCGCACACGTGCCGCCCCGCGAAACAACCCGCCCGGTTGCGCGACGCGATGTAAGCGCATACATTGTCTCCGTACCGACTCGACACGGAGGTCGACCGAGCAATGACGCTTCCCCCACAGCGCGTCCCAGCGCGCACCCCGGGCACCCGCCGGGGACGGAGAGGCCGCCTCATCGCGGCCATCGCCGGCATCGCGGTCGTGGCCCTCGCGGCCACCGGCTGCAGCATCCAGGTCCGGTCCCAGCCGGACCCGAGCATCGGCAAGGACACGATGCTCATCAACGCGGACCACGGCAACCCGCTGTTCGACCGCAACTTCAACCCGTACATCGCGAACGCCCGCACGGCGAGCAAGTGGATGTACGAGCCGCTCATCGAGATCAACCCCCTCGACGGCAAGGGCACCCCGTGGCTCGCGAGCAGCTGGGACCAGCCGGACGCGCGCACGATCGACATGACGATCCGCAAGGGCGTCGAGTGGTCGGACGGCTCGCCGTTCAGCGCGAAGGACGTCGTCTTCACGTTCGACCTGCTCAAGAAGTTCCCGGCGATGGACGTCAAGGGCGCCTGGCAGCACATCGACAGCATCGAGAGCACGGACGGCCACGTCGTCTTCCACCTCAAGGGCGACGACGTGCCGAGCCTCAACATCATCGGCGCGACGTACATCCTCGGTGAGAAGCACTACGGCGGTGTGAAGGACCCGACGACCTGGCGTGACCCGAACCCCGTGGGGACCGGTCCGTTCGTGCTCGGCAACTACACCGACCAGCAGTACTCGATGGACAAGAACCCGAAGTACTGGCAGGCCGACAAGATCGCCATCAAGCACCTGATCCTCCCGGCGACGAACACGCAGCTCGACACCGTCACGCGCGGCTACGACTGGGCGTACTCCTTCATCTCCGACGTGAAGGGCACCTGGGGAGCGGCGTCGAAGACGAACACGTGGTGGTTCCCGGCCGGCGGCGTCATCGGCCTCATCCCGAACCTGACGAAGGCGCCGTACAACGACGTCAACGTCCGGAAGGGCATCTCCCTCGCCCTGGACCGCGACGACATCGCCGAGACCGCGTCCGAGGGCAACCTGGCGGCGGCGGGCCAGACCGGCCTGATCCTGCCGAACCAGGAGAAGTACCTCAACCCGGACATCCCCGACCAGGGCATGGTCGCGCAGGACGTCGACGCCGCGAAGCAGGCGTTCGCGAAGTCCGGCTGGACCGAGCAGGACGGCAAGATCATGAAGGACGGCAAGCAGCTGTCCATCACGATCATGACCGCGAACGGCTACTCGGACTGGCTCCGCGCCGCGCAGACCGTCCAGCGCAACCTGACGGCCATCGGCATCAAGGTGTCGATCCAGGCGCCGCAGCCCGCCGGCTACCAGTCGAACCTCAACAACGGCCAGTTCGACATGGCGATGGGCGGCATGGGCAACGGTGACGTCTACCAGGCGTTCAACTCCCTGCTCTCGAGCGACTTCTACCAGCCGGTCGGCAAGTCGACGGTGAACAACTACGAGCGGTACCAGAACGCCGACACGCAGAAGCTCCTCGACGAGTACAAGGCGACGACGGACACCGCGAAGCAGCAGGAGATCCTGAACCAGCTGCAGGAGATCGTGTACGACGACCTGCCCGTGATCGGCATGTACTACGGCGGACTCTGGGGCCTGTTCAACACCGGCAAGTTCGTCGGCTGGCCCAGCGCCGAGGACCCCTACATGGCGCCGCAGAACTACGACTCGGCACCACTGCTCATCTTCTCGAAGCTGCGGCTCCGCGACAGCGCAGCCGGCCGGGCGATCATCAAGGCCGAAGAGGACCAGAAGTGAAGTACATCCTCCAGAAACTCGTCCTCTTCGTCCTGACCCTCTGGGCCGCGGTCACGCTGAACTTCGTGCTCCCGCGACTCATGCCCGGCAGCCCGACCGACGCCGCCCTCGCGAAGCTCAGCCAGAACGGCCCGGTCACCGACGCCACCAAGAAGGCCATCGAGGCCCAGCTCGGCGTCCCGAGCGGCAACCTCTGGGACCAGTACGTCAGCTACCTGCACCAGGTCATCACCCTCGACTTCGGCACGAGCTACACGTTCTACCCGCAGCCCGTCGGGGACCTCGTCGCCCAGGCCCTGCCGTACACGCTGATCCTCGTCGGCGTCGTGACGATCCTCGCGTTCGTGCTCGGCACCCTGATCGGTGTCGGCGCGGCCTGGAAGCGCGGCACCTGGCTGGACTCGCTCCCCACCCTGTCGGGCTCGTTCATGTCGACGTTCCCGTACTTCTGGACGGCGCTCCTGCTGCTGTTCTTCCTCGGCTACGTCCTGCACTGGTTCCCGACCACGGGCGCCTACTCCGCGACGACGACCCCGGGCCTGAACGGTGCGTTCCTCGGGGACGCCCTGCAGCACGCGGTCCTGCCGGCGATCACGATCCTCGTGACGAGCCTCGGCGGCTGGATCATCGGCATGCGCAACGCCATGATCAACACCCTCGGTGACGACTACGTGACCTTCGCCGAGGCGAACGGTCTCCGCGGTCGCACCGTGGCGATCCGGTACGCGGCCCGCAACGCGATCCTGCCGAACCTGACCGGCTTCGGTCTGGCCCTCGGTGGTGTGGTCGGCGGTTCGGTCCTGGTCGAGCAGGTGTTCGGCTACCCGGGCATCGGCTACCTGCTGTTCAACGCCGTGATCGGGCAGGACTACCCGCTCATGCAGGCCCTCTTCCTGATGATCACCGTGTCGGTGCTCATCGCCAACTTCATCGTGGACGTCCTCTACGGCGTCCTGGACCCGAGGACGCGCCGATGACCACGATCGCAGTTCGCACGCAAGCAGAAGAACCCACCGCCCCGAGCAAGCTCCGAGCCGCCGCCCGCCAGTTCGGCGTCGTCTGGAGCAACACCAAGGCCCGGATCGGCATCATCATCCTCGCCGTCTTCGTGATCGTGGCGATCTTCGCCCCGCTCCTCTCCCCGTACGGCGCGAGCCAGAACGGGTTCGCGCGGAGCGCCGACGCCACCGGCGCGCACTGGATGGGCACGACCGCCGCCGGCGAGGACGTCCTGTCGCAGATCATCTACGGCGCCCGGATCTCCGTGCTCGTGGGTGCCGTCGCGGGGCTGCTGTCCACGCTCGTCGCCGTCGCGATCGGCCTGAGCTGGGGCTACGTCCGCGGCTGGATCGCCGAGGTCATCGGGTTCATCGTGAACCTCTTCCTCGTCATCCCCGGCCTGCCGCTCATGATCGTCATCGCCGCGTACCTGCAGAACGGCGGCATCGCGGTCATCATCGCGGTGATCGTGGTCACCGGCTGGGCCTGGGGCGCGCGCGTCCTGCGCAGCCAGACGCAGTCCCTGCGTGGCCGTGACTTCGTGACCGCCGCGCAGTTCTCCGGCGACGGTGCGACGCGCATCGTGTTCCGCGAGATCCTGCCGAACATGACGAGCCTCATCGTCGGCTCGTTCTTCGGCGCGGCCACGAGCGCGATCCTCGCCGAGGCGGGCCTCGAGTTCCTCGGACTCGGCGACTCGTCCATCGTGAGCTGGGGCACGATCCTCTACTGGGCGCAGAACTCGAACGCCCTGCTGACCGGTCAGTGGATCCTGCTGTTCGCCCCGGGTCTCTGCATCGCACTCCTCGCGATGAGCCTGACCCTGATCAACTTCGGCGTCGACGCCGTGTCCAACCCGCGACTGCGCGAAGGCGCGCGTCGCAAGCGCAAGGAGGCCACCGCATGAGCGGCTCGCGTTCCGAACCGATCGACGGCCTGGAGGCGCGGGACGGCGCCGCCACGCGCCTCCCGTCCGACACCACGAGCGCCACGCAGGACGTGCTGCTCGACGTCCGCGACCTGTCGGTCGTGTACGAATCGGCCGGCCAGGAGGCCGTCCAGGCGGTCGACCACGTGTCCTTCCAGCTGCGGAAGGGCGAGTTCGTCGGCCTGGTCGGGGAGTCGGGTTCCGGCAAGTCGACCCTCGGCTACGCGCTGACCCGGCTGCAGAAGCCGCCGGCTCGGACCAACGGCGGCAACATCTTCTTCGGCGGCCACGACATCCGCGACCTCGACGAGGAAGCCCTCCGGCAGCAGCGCCAGGGCGGGTTCGCGATGGTGCTGCAGTCCGGCATGAACGCGCTCAACCCGGTGCGGACCATCCGCAACCACTTCATCGACATCTTCAAAGCCCACGGCCACGTGTCGCGTGATCGCTGGGACGCCCGGATGAAGGAGCTCATCGAGAAGGTGAAGCTCCCCACCGCCATGCTGGCCCGGTACCCGGGAGAGCTGTCCGGCGGCATGCGGCAGCGCGTGTCGATCGCCCTGGCGCTCTCGCTCGAGCCGCAGCTCATGGTGTTCGACGAGCCGACCACCGCGCTCGACGTCCTCGTGCAGCACGCCGTGATGGACACCATCATCGAGCTGCAGCAGTCCGAGGGCTTCACGGCCATCCTGATCAGCCACGACCTCGGCATCGTCCTCGAGGCGACCGAACGCGTGCTCGTCATGCACGAGGGCCGCATCGTCGAGGACGGCGGCTCGAAGGAGATCCTCCGCGACCCGCAGGACGAGTACACGCAGATGCTGCTGTCGCACTACGCCGACCCGCGGGCGTCGGTCGTGTCGCTGCCGGGGTTCCCGGACCGGGCGGTCCGTGCTGCTTCAGGCGAGAAGCGGCAGGAGACGACCTCGTCGTTCAGCACCGTCGGCTCGCGCGAGCGCAGCGCCGCCCGCAACCCGATCGTGGTCGACCACCTCGTGAAGACCTACCCGGCACCCCGTCGCGGCGAGCAGCCGGTGCAGGCGGTGCGCGACGTGTCGTTCACCCTCGAACCCGGGCAGTCGCTCGCCCTCGTCGGCCAGTCCGGTTCGGGCAAGTCGACGATCGCGAAGATGCTGACCGGCGTCGAGAAGCCGACGACCGGCACGGTCCGGTTCGGCGACACGGACGTGGCGAAGCTCGGAAGACGGGGGCTGAAGGACCTCCGCTCCGAGGTGCAGATGGTGTTCCAAGACCCGTACGCCGCGCTCAACCCGCTGCACACGGTCGAGTACACGCTGTCCCGCCCCGTCGCGAACTACACGAACCTGCGCGGGCGCGACGCCCGGAAGCGCGTGCTCGAGCTGCTCGAGACCGTGGGCCTGACCCCGGTGGAGCAGTTCGCGCAGAAGCTCCCGCACCAGCTCTCGGGTGGCCAGCGCCAGCGCGTGGTCATCGCCCGGGCGCTCGCGTCCGACCCGCAGGTGATCATCGCCGACGAGCCGGTCTCGATGCTCGACGTGACGCTCCGCGCCGGGGTGCTCGCACTGCTCGAGGACCTCCGCGAGCAGTGGGGCGTCTCGCTCCTCTACATCACGCACGACCTGCTCAGTGCGCGGCTCATCACGGACGACATCATGGTGCTGCACGACGGCGCCGTGGTCGAACGGGGCCGCACGGCCGAGGTGCTGCAGCACCCGCAGGACGACTACACGGTGGCGCTGCTCGACGCGGTGCCGAACCCACGACGGGCGCTGCTGGCATGAGCACGCTCCGCGACTTCCCGTCCGTTCCGCCGTTCGGCCACCTGCCCACCCCCGAGGGGGTCGACGTCGTCGGCATCGACCTCCCCGTCGGCCGACTCACCGCGTACCGCGTCGTGCCTCCCGGGCCGTCGAAGGGCACCGTCCTCGTCGTGCCCGGGTACACCGGCTCGAAGGAGGACTGGCGCACGTTCATGCCGCTCCTCCGGGACGCCGGCTGGACCGCGGTGGCGATCAGCCGTCGCGGCCAGGCCGACTCGGCGCGCGCATCGGGGCCGAACGGCTACCGACTCGAGGAAGAGGCCGCCGACGTCGTCCGGGTCGCACGGCTGCTCGACGACGGCGCTCCCGTGCACCTCATCGGCCACTCGCTCGGCGGCGTGATCGTCCGCGAGGCGGCCATCGCCGACCCGAGCGCCTTCCGCGACGTGGTGCAGTTCTGCTCCGGACCGTACGGCTGGCCCTACCGCAAGGTCGCCGAGCTGACGATCCTGCACGACACCGCCGGCAACCTCCGCCAGCTGTTCGACTCCACCAACCCGCTCTGGGCGTACCGGCCCGACGAGGAACTCCCCGACGACGCCCGGTTCGTCCGTGACCGCTTCGACGCGCACGACCCCGCGAGCGTCGTCGCCGGCGGGCACATCCTCGAGGACCACACCGACTCCTCCGCCGCACTCCGCGCCACCGGGCTCCCGGTGCTCGTGACCCACGGCGAGTGGGACGGCGCCTGGCCGATCCCCTGGCAGCGGCAGATGGCGGAGGACACCGGCGCCGTCTACGAGGTCATCCCCGAGAGCTACCACGGCCCGCAGGTCGAGAACCCGTCGGCGACGCTCCACACCTTCGACCGCTTCCTGTCACAGCACTGAAAGGCACGATCATCACCACGCTGCAGTTCCCGAAGGGCTTCCTCTGGGGCGCCGCCACCGCCGCGCACCAGATCGAGGGCAACAACGTCAACAGCAACTGGTGGGTGCACGAGCACGAGCCCGACACCACCATCGTCGAGCCCTCGGGTGACGCCGCCGACAGCTACCACCGGTACCGCGAGGACATCCGCATCGCGGCCGACCTCGGGCTGAACTCCTACCGGTTCAGCATCGAGTGGGCACGGATCGAACCCGAGCGCGGGTTCGTCAGCCGCGCCGAGATCGACCACTACCGCCGCATGGTCGAGACCTGCCACGAGTTCGGCATCGAACCGATCGTCACGCTCATGCACTTCACCGTGCCGCGCTGGTTCGAACGCGACGGCTTCTGGCGCGCCCCCGACGCCGCCGACCTGTTCGCCCGCTACACCGAGGCCGCGCTCCCCGTCGTACAGGACGGCGTCCGCTACGTCTGCACGATCAACGAGCCGAACATCGCGGCGATGCTGGCCGGCGGTGAGGACGCGGCGAACCTGGTCGCCTACGGCCTGCCGAACCCGGACCTCGGGGTCGCCGACGCCCTGCTCGCCTCGCACAAGCGCTCGCGGGAGGTCCTGTCGCAGGTGTCCGGCCTGCAGTCCGGCTGGACCATCGCGACGCAGGCTTTCAAGTCCAACGGCGAACCCGGTGCCGACGAGATGCTCCGCGAGTACGGGTACCCGCGCGACGACTGGTACCTCGAGAACGCCGCCGGCGACGACTTCCTGGGGGTGCAGGCCTACACCCGCACCTTCATCGGACCGTCGGGCCCGCTCCCGGTGGCCGACGACGTCGAGACGACCCTGACCGGGTGGGAGTTCTACCCCGAGGCCTCGGCCGACGGGCTCCGCAGCGCGTGGGAGCTCTCCGGGCACGTTCCGCTGATGATCACCGAGAACGGGATCGCCACCGCCGACGACTCCCGCCGGGTGGCCTACACGCAGGGCGCCCTCGAGGGCATCCACGCCTGCATCGAGGACGGCATCGAGGTCCTCGGCTACCAGCACTGGTCGCTGCTCGACAACTACGAGTGGGCGTCGGGCTTCCGCCCGACGTTCGGGCTCGTGTCGTGGGACCCGGTGACGTTCGCCCGGACGCCGAAGGACTCGGCGCGGTGGTACGGGCGGGTCGCCGCCGCCAACGCGCTCACGGTCTGAGACCCAGCCGGAGGGCGGACGGGAGGCGCGGTGCCAGCTGGCACCGCGCCTCCCGTCCGTCGTCAGTCGGCTTGGGTCGGCTCGTGCGCCGGCCGGTCGAACCAGGCCAGGAGGATCTCCTCCGCCCGGCGTGCGCCGCGCTCGTGGGCGATGTCCATCGCGGTCCGCCCCTCGGCGTCCTCGACCCGGACGTCAGCACCGCGTTCGAGCAGTGCCTCGGTCGTGCCGCGGTTGTCGAACCAGACGGACGCGTGCAGCGGCGCGAAGCCCCACCGCGGGTCGACCTCGTCGATGCCAGCGGGGTCCTGACCGATGCCGTCGAGCGCCAGCGAGAGGCCGCCGACGTCTCCGTGCGCCGCAGCCCGCACCGCCGGGGTCGCCCACTCCACCCAGCCGTCCGGGACCGGGCCGTGCCAGCCGTGGGCAGGGCGTGACTCGAGCGCTGCCCAGTCCTCTTCGTCGACCGGCCGCACCTCGATCACGACGTCGCGGAAGTGGATCGCGAGCTCGCCGGTGGGGGAGACGAGCAGGCGCAGTTCCCAGACGTCGGCGTCCACGTGTGCGATCTCACCGCGGGAGACGTGGACGTCACCGGCCAGCAGGTCGAGCGCCTCCGTGTCGGACGGATCGAGCACGGCACGGTCGAAGCGGAGGGACACCCGCGCGTGGTTCCACCGGCGCCAGAGGCCGTCCGGGGTGTCGAGCACCTCGTCGTTGCGGACGACGAACACGGCGTGGACGGTGTGGGTCGGTGTCGCGTCGACGCCGGCGTCACCGTGGCGGCCGGCCTCCTCGATGCGCCAGTTCTGGATGCGGGACTCGCTCCACGTGACGGACGCGAGGGCGGCCACGGACGGCGGGGCGTCGGTCACCAGGCGTGCGAGGTGTTCGGGGTAGCCGTCGACGTCCTCGAGGGAGACGTACCCGACGGCGGGCCAGCCCACTCGACTCCATCGCACGATGACGACCTTAGCGGGTGCGGGGGAAGTCTGGCGCTCAATACCTAGCATTTGTTATATTAGTTGCGTGAACACTGACCCGACACCGTCCCGCCGCCACGGCTCGGACACGCTCATCACGATCGCGGGGAGCGCCTTCGCTCCGCTCGCGGCGCTCGCGACGGCACCGATCCTCGCGCACGGGCTGTCACTCGACGGTCGGGGGGCTGTCGCATCCGTCACGGCGCCGCTGCTGCTGGCCACGACGATCGGGACGATCGGTGTCCCGGCGTCCGTCACCTTCCACGCGGCCCGACGGACTGGTCCACTCGGGCGGCTGGTCCTCCGGGGGGCGCTGCTCGTCGCGGTCGTCGCCGTGCTGGTGACGGTCGCCCTCGTCATGCTGAGCGACTGGTTCGCCGGCGGCGACGCGCCGCTCGCACGTCTGGTCTCGATCGCCGCGTGCGCCGTCCTGCCGAGTCTCGTCGTCCTGGTCCTGCAGGCGGCCGCAGGGGGCTCCGGTCGCTGGCGACTCGTCGCCGTGGAGCGGTTCATCACGGCCGCCGTCCGGCTCTGCGGCATCGGCGGGGCGGCCATGGCGGGCTCGCTCTCGATCGAGCTGGCGGTGGCGGTGCTCGCGCTGTCGCCCGTCCTGGGCGGCTTCGCCTACCTCGGTCTCCTCCGGCGCACGGCCATTCGTCCGAGCGCAGCCGCTGCTCCGGGCACCGGCCCGACGATGGGATCGATGCTCGGGTACGGCGCGCGGGTGTGGATCGTTGGTCGGCGTCGAGGCGCTCGGGCTCTACGTCGTCGCGGTCACCGTCGCCGAACTCCCACGAGTGATCAGCGACGCGGCGCGCGACGTCTCGTTCAGTGCCGACGCCGCTGATCGGTCCGACGAGCGCCTGGCACGGACTGCGCGCATCGCCTCGAGCGCGGTGCTCGTCGTGTCCGTCGTCCTCGCGTTCGCCGCACCGCTGCTCGTCCCCGTCGCGTTCGGCGACGACTTCGTCGGTGCCGTCCCGCTCGTGCTCGTCCTGCTGGTCGCGACGTGCATCGGAAGCGCGTCCACGATCGGAGGTTCGGCGCTCATCGCGCGCGGACGGCCCGGTGTGCGCAGTCTGGCATTCGTGCTCGGCTGCCTCGTGAACATCGCCGTCCTGCTCGTGCTGACCCCGGCGATCGGGGTCATGGCCGCGGCGGTCTCGACGCTCTGCGGCGGCGTCGCGATCGCACTCGTGAACGCGATCGCACTGCACCGCGTACTCGGCTACGACCCGCGGCGCCTCGTCGGCCTGCGACGCTCGGATCTCGTCGTCGTCGGGGCCGCAGTGGTGCGACGTCTCCCCGGAGGTGCCGCGTGAGTGCCCTCGTGTCGTCGCCTGCGCGCATCGCGTCGTCGGTCGGAGCCCCGCGTCCCGGCCTGCTCTTCCCGATCCTGTTGCTCGCGGTCTTCGTCGCCGGGGTGCTCGCGTCGAGCGCACTCGACGGTGCGCTCCAGCTCGCAGCAGTGGGCACCTTCCTCCTCGCGCTGCTCGTGGTCCCGGCGATCCACGCTGTGCGGAGCGGAGCGGACATGTCGGGCTTCGTGCTCGTGCCCACCGTCATCTCTGCCACCCAGAACCTGTACCTCCTGCTCGTCGCCGACGACGTGGCGCCGAGCGCCCTCCAGGTCATCATCATCCTCAACTTCGTCGATGCCGTGCTGCTCGTGGCGATCCTCGCCGTGTGTCGCCCTCGCGCGTCCACGGCCGCGGTCCCCGACCCGGTCGCCGACAGCCGGACGGTGCTCGTCCGCCGATCTGTCCTGGTGATCGCCGGGCTCCTCGTCTTCACCGCGCTCGGGCTCGTGCTCTTCCGCGCGGAACCCGTCGCTGCCGTCGCCTCGTTCCGCAACCTGGTGACGCCGATGCTCTTCCTGCTCATCGGATTGTTGGCGTCGACCCAGACGCGGGTGAACCGCTACCTCGGGGCACTGGCGGTGCTGGGGGCGTGCACCGTACTGTTCGGCTTCTTCGAGCTGAGTGCGCCGCAGTTCTGGGAGCGAGCAGGTCTGCGCCACCTGTGGGAAGCGAAGGGTCTCGGCATCGCCGACGTCCGTCCGCTCCCCGCCAACTTCTACTCGTCCGAGGAGTTCGACGGCGAGATCGTCCGTCGGATGGTGTCGTCGTTCGCCGACCCCGTGAACTTCGGGACCTTCCTCTTCGCCGCGTTCACCGCCGCCATGCTCGTCCGGAGCCGGCTCGTCATGCTGTTGACCGCCGTCGGTGCCGTGATGACGGTGAGCAAGGGCTTCTTCCTGTCGGTGTTGATCCTCGTCGCGCTCTGGGCGCAGGTCTACGCGCACCCGGTCGTGCGCGTGCTGTCGATCATCGTCGTCGTGGGGGCCGGCGCCGGGTTCTACCTCTTCACCCTGGACAACTCGAGTGGCTCGACGGCGGCACACGTCGGTGGGTTCACCGCGGCCTTCGTCGAGCTGCCCGGGCATCCGCTCGGACGCGGCGTCGGGAACGTCGGTGTGCTCGCCGGGCTCTTCGACGGCGGGAGTGAATCCGAGGTCCAGGAGTCCGGCGTCGGCGTGATCATCGCACAGCTCGGCATCCCCGGGATCCTCCTCTACGCCGTGTTCTTCTGGTCGGTGATCGCGCATGCCCGCCACCTCGCCGATGCGCGCCTGCGACTCGGCGCGCTCGCGCTCATCCTCGGGTTCCTCGCCAACGCGACCTTCAACGAGGTCGCCCTCAGTCCGAACTCGGCCGCGCCGTACTTCGTGGCGCTCGGAATGATCCTCGGCACCGCGAAGCGTCGCACCCTTGAATGACAATCACATGTGATATATCATTGAGCCAACCACCTCCTTCAACGAGACGAGTACCCATGGACTTCTCGAACGCGATGCGTCTGCTCCGCTCCGGCTGGTGGCTCCTGCTCCTCGGTGCCCTGCTCGGTGCCGCGGGTGGGGTCGCCCTCACTGTGGTAAGCACGCCGTCGTACCAGGCGACCACGCGCCTCTACGTCGCAGTGCAGACCGGCCAGTCGCAGAGCGCGTCCGAGCTCAACCAGGGCTCGAGTGCCGCCCAGGCGAAGGTGCTCGGCTACGTCCCGGTCGTCACGAGCGCTCCGGTCCTCGAGCCGGTCGTGCGCGAACTCGGTCTCGATCGGACGCCGAAGGCGCTGGCGTCCGACGTGTCGGTCTCGACGCCGAAGGGTTCGCAGCTGCTCGACGTGTCCGTGCAGGGGCACGATGCGGCGCAGGTGACCCGGATCGCGAACACGATCGGTACGAGCATCGGCGCCGTCGTCGAGGATCTCGAGCAGCCGCTCGCCGACGGCAGCAGCCCGGTCAAGGTGACCACCCTCCAGCCGGCGACGCAGCCGACCGGCCCGATCGATCCGCGGCCGTCCTTCAACCTCGCGCTCGGGACGCTCCTCGGCCTCGCACTCGCCATCGCCGCGCTCTTCATCCGCTCGATGCTCGACACGAGGATCCGGACCGCTTCGGACGTGGCGGCGGTGGCCGACCTGCCCGTCCTCGGCGCGATCGGCTTCAACCCCGACCACGAGACCCAGTCGTTGTTCATGCGGCACGCACCCCGCGGCGCGCTGGGTGAGGCGATCCGCGACCTGCGCACCAACATCGCCTACCTCGCCGGTCACGCAGAGATGCAGACGGTCATGGTGACGTCCGCCATGCAGTCGGAGGGCAAGACCACCACGTCGACCAACCTCGCGATCGCGATGGCCGACTCGGATGCCCGCGTGCTGCTCATCGACGCGGACCTCCGCCGGCCGCGGGTCGCCCAGGTGTTCGACCTCGAGGGCGCCGCCGGTCTCTCCGATGTCCTGGTCGGGCGTGCTGAGCCGAGTGACGTCGTCCAGCAATGGGGCGACGGTGGCCTGCACATCCTGCCCGCGGGTCGGATCCCGCCGAACCCGAGCGAGCTACTCGGATCCCAGAGCATGCAAGTCCTCATGGAGGAGTTCGGCCGCACGTACGACCTCATCGTCGTCGACGCGCCCCCACTGCTGCCGGTCACCGATGCCGCGGTCCTGTCGAAGGTCTGCAGCGGTGTCATCGTCGCGGCGTCCGCCCGGTCAGGGCGCAAGGCACATCTCCGCGCAGCCCTCGACCGTCTCGAGAAGATCGAGGCGCGCATCCTCGGCGTGGTCCTGACCATGCTGCCGGCCCGCCGTGGTGGCGACTTCTCCTACGGTGTCTACGGCGGCTACTACGGCGACGCGCCGGCTGTCGCCACGGGGCCCGTCAGTGTCCAGGGGGCGGCGCGTCGGCGAGCCTGATATCGCATGCATACATATTCCTCGTGACGACATACCGGCCGGAGCTACCCTCTCGCCATGCAGTTCACCAAGCCGGTCCGGCTCGCCCTTCGTTCCCTCCCTGTCGTCCTCGCCTCGATTCTCGTGCTCCACCGCATCGTCGCGGGCGGCCCCACCCAGGCGAGCGAGCATCCGGGGTGTTCGTGGCCGACGACTCCGGCGGCGGATGTTCCCTACCGCACGGACTTCGGGACGCCCCAGAACGCCGCCTGCGCGGTCAGCGACGTGCCGTTCGACTTCGGGCGACTCGACAGTCCGCCCGCAGCCACGATCGACTCCGGCATCGACGTCGTCGCGCACTGGTACCAGGGGTTCGGCAACGAGACCTCGTTGGCGTCGTCGGACTGGAACGGCTGGTACGACTGGCGGTGGAACAAGCCCGACAACACCGGCGACGGCGTGGCCGCGCCGGGCTGGGACCCGTCGCGGGCTCCGCTGATCGGCAACTACCGTGGTGACGACCCCGATGTCCTGGGCTGGATCGCCTACTGGTTGGCATCGGGCGGCGTCGACGCGGTCAGCTTCCCGAACGCCGCCGGCTTCTCCTCGTCCTGGTCGAAGGACGGCACCTGGTCGCACGCCTACTTCGAGGAGACCCCGAACGCGAAGGCTCTCGGCTACGTCCTCCCGCTCGCGAACAAGGGTGGTGCCGCCGAGATCAGCCGGCGGGCGCAGGAGCTCGTCGCGTTCGTGGCAGCCCATCCGTGGGCTCACACCGAAGCAGTGGACGGCGGACGCTACGCCGTGGTCAACGTCTGGGACCTCGAGGCGCTCCGCGGCAACTTCGACAACTACCAGGGAAGTGCGAAGTCGACGGCGTTCCTCCGAGATCTCGCCGATCGTTTTCGATCGATCGGGTACGACGGTGTGACCGTGCTCGCCCGCAACGGCGGTGTGATCGCCGCGAACGCCGACTCGCTCCGAGACGACCACGTCAACGTGTACTTCTCGTCGTACGACGGCAAGTACGCCGGCGCGACGACGAACGACGGGTACGACGCCTACGTCGACTCGTTGGACACGACGACTGCGTTCGGCCGGCAGAACACCGTCCCCGGTGTCTTCACGTCCCTCGAGACCGTCAAGCCCCATCCGTCGTCGTACGCCGTCGCCGGTGCTTCGCCGGAGTCGTTCCGCCGACTCCTCCGGAAGACAGTCAGCGCGATCGACCAGCAGGGGCTGCCACGCATGATCACCGTGTACAACGTCTCCGAGTGGGCAGAGGGCGGGCCGGGGCTGATCCCGAACGCCCAGGACGGCTTCGGGTACCTCGAAGCACTCCGCACGACCGTCGGGTAGCGCGCAGACGCGAAGGGCCCCGCTCGTCGAGCGGGGCCCTTCGTAGTCACTGGGGACTACTTCGCAGCAATCGTGTTCTCGGCGCCCTCGTCGTCCACCGTCGGTTCGCCGCCGTGTCCGATGTCGTTCCGATCGCCGAACACTGCGATCTCGTCCACAGACGCCACGGTGACGCTGTTGTCGTTGCCCTCGATCTGCAGGTGCTCGACCGGTCCGAGCGTGATCGTCGACGCGCTGCTGACGATCCGTACGTTCGCGCAGCCGTCCGGCAGTGCGATCTCCTCGACGTCGGCGATGATGGTCGCGGTGCCGTCGTCGCAGGTTCCGGTGGGCGGTGTGTACCCAGGGACTGGGGTCGATGTGATCGTTGCCTTCGGCGTCGACTCGGCGACCTTCTCGTGGGGCTCCGGCGCGCCGGAGGTGCATCCTGCGAGCGAAACCGCTGCGGCGGCGATCATCGTGGTGAGGAGGAGGCGCTTCATGGTGGTTCCCTTCGGGTTGATCGTGACATCACCTTCAGTATATCAAATACTGTCGACAGATCGGTAGGGACGACCTGGCAGGAGTCGGTCGAGCGCTGCCCGTTGCCGTGCGCTCATCACGGGCCGTTCGAAGCACACGGCGAACAGCAGGCCGACGACGAACACGACGGGCGTCGTGACGAGGAGCTGCAGCACCACGATCAACGCAGTCGGGAGACCGGTCCCGATCATCACGAGGTTCGCGATCGCGAGGATCGGGCTGTGGATGAGGTACGCGCTGTAGGAGATCAACCCGACGTGCCGCAGCGGCGCCCAGGCAAGGACGTCGTGGGCGAGTGCCGTGGTCGGTGAGTGCGCCGAAACCGACTGCCGGTGGGTGACGAGCGCGAGGAAGATCGCGGCGGCCGATCCGGCGAGTGCCCACCGCAACGCGATCGTCGGCAGGCCGCGCAGCATCGACGCCTCGAGCATCCCGACCAGCACGGCGCCGACGATCAGCACCGTGCAACACGTCATCCCCAGCCAGCGACGGCCGAGGATCGCCGTGGTCACCGGATCGGCAACGTCGTCGCGGTGGGTGACGTGCGCCGCGTACATGCCGAGGGCGAAGAGCGGCAGCAGGATCGGCGCGGACCAGTCCATCACGCCCGTGGCGCTGGAGGCGCCCGCGAGCAGGAGCAGGAGCAGGATGACCACCAGGGGAGACCTCCGACGCCAGAACACGAGGAGCAGTGGCATGAGCAAGCCGAGCTGCCATTCCACGGCCATCGTCCACAGCGGTGCGTTGATGCGGAAGAACCCCTCGGGGAGGAAGTTGTGCACCAGGAGCGCATGCGTGACGACGCTCTCCCACGTCACGGGGATCCGAGGGTCCCAGGCGGTACCTGCCGGAATCTGCAGGAGTGGAACGGTGGCGATCAGGCCGAGGGAGAGGGCGAGCGCTGCGAAGTAGGGCAAGAGGAGTCGTCGGGCGCGGCGGCGGACGTGCCCGGCCATCCCGCCGCGCAGTCTGAGTTCGGGATCGCGCGCAACGGCGATCATCAGGACGTACCCGGACAGCACGAAGAACATCGGGACGCGCAGCTCGACCGCGACGAGGAACTGACCGAGGGCCGGATCGGCTCCGGCGATCTCTCCACGGAGACCGCTGTAGCCGATCGCGTGACCGGTGACGACGAGCAGGACGAGGGCTCCGCGGAATCCGTCGAGGAAGTCGAGCTGGGGGCGTGCGCGGGTGGGGCTGGCGAGGTGTGCCAAGGGGCGACTCCAACGGTTCGGACTGTGTGTACAGCCCGCGCGGGGTCGTGGCTACGTCGCAGTGGTCAGGTGTGGAGTGCTGGCGGATCGACGTCGCTGTGAGGGAGGAACCCCGGCGGACGTCGAGACGCTACGGACGCCGGGAACCGCCTGCTAAACATGTTGCATTCTGCTCGCGGTCACGCCCGCCGCGACGCCGTCACCGTGAACTTCGGCGTCCGCACCACCTGCCGCGTCGCCCCCACGAACCGCTCCAGCACCGGCCGGTACCGCAGGTGCGAGTTCCAGACGCACCACAGTTCCCCGCCGGACTGGAGGATCGTGGCCGCGTTCCGGAACATCGCCTCGGCCGCGTCCGTGGTCACGGTCGTGTCCGCGTGGAACGGCGGGTTGCAGAGCACGAGCTGCGCGGAGCCCTCGTCGAGTTCGTCGCCGGCGTCACTCCGGACGACGAGCACCCGGTCCGCCACGCCGTTCGCCTCGGCCGTGGCGATCGTCGACGCCACGGCGATCTGCGACACGTCCGTGGCGATCACCCGGATGCCCGGTCGACGCCGCGCGAGAGCGGTGGCGATCACCCCGTTCCCGCAGCCGAGGTCGACGGCGGTCCGAGCGCCGGGTACCGCATCGTCCATCGCGTCGAGCAGCACCCGGGTGCCCTGGTCGAGCGAGGTCCCGGCGAACACCCCGCCGTGCGCGACGAGCGTCATCCCGAGGTCGTCGACGTGCACCGACCGCGGCCACGGGTTCGTCGCGTCCGCCCGGGTCGCCTGGGCGCGGAGCGGGTCCTGCGCGATCAGCAGCCGCGACTTCCCACGGCCGCGGGACGCCGTCACGTCGCCGAAGTACCGGCGCAGGACGTCGTTCTGCGAGAGGTTCATGTGCTTCGACACCCCGCCGCACAGCAGCACGACGTCGGGCGCGGCGAACCGGGCGACGGCGCGGGCGAGCTCGTCGAGCCGGTCGTTCGACTTCGACAGCCGGAGCAGCACGAGCCGGACGTCCCGGAACGCCTGCTCGAGCGACGAGGGGTGGTGGAAGCCCCGGCGTCCGAAGGTGCCGGCATTGGCCTCGAGCGCACGCACCCCGACGAGGGAGTCCTGCACGACCCGGACGTCCGACGCACCGTGCACCGTGATCGCCCCGAGGGTCAGCACGCCGTACCGGTCGTCGACGACGGCGACCTCGCCGGGCTGCCGGAGCGCGTCGCCGTGCACGTGCGGCGCCTCGTCGAGGATGAAGCGGTCCGTACCGTCGATCGCGATGAGGTCCGGCGCGTCGTCGTCGCGGCGGCGGAAGAAGTCGGCGAAGTCCGGTGGCACGGCGCCAGCGTACCGATGGTCCCGGTGGGGACGGGTCAGCGCGGCCCGCGGTAGAGCACGATCTGCGTGTTCCGCTGCGGCCGCATGCCGGCACGGAGCGGCACTGCTCCGCCGGTGGTGGTCGCCGCGAACACGCGGGCGCCCGGCCGGCTGATGAGCTGGTCGGCGAGGGCCGTCTCCAGCTCGCTGACGCGCGCACGGAGCGCGCGGTTCTCGTTCTCGAGTTCGAGGACGCGGCGGATCCCCTCGAGCGAGACGCCCTCGGACCCGAGGCGTGCGATCTCGCGCAGCTGCGCGACGTCGTGCATCGAGTACCGGCGCGACCCGCCGCGCGTGCGGCCGGGCACGACCAGGCCGAGCCGGTCGTACTGCCGCAGCGTCTGTGGGTGCATCTCGGCGAGCTCCGCCGCCATCGCGATCGCGAAGACGGGCGAGTTCTCGTCCATGTCGGTCATGGCGTGTTCCTTTCCGTCGTTCGCATGGTCCGGAAACCAGACTGGAGGCACGGCGCGCATTCCTGACGGAGCCGCGCCGTGCCTCCAGACCCGGTCTACTGCTGTGGTCGCGGAGCGCTAGCTGCGCGCCTTGGCGAGGAGGTCCGCTCGGGGGTCCTCGTCGGGCAGGGCCTCGGCGAGGGCCTCGACCGCTTCCCGCTGCTTGTCCGTCAGGTGCGACGGCACCGCGACCTGGACGGTCGCGAGCAGGTCGCCCGTCCCGTTCTTGGTGGCGACGCCGCGGCCCTTGACACGGAGGACGCGACCCGACGGCGTGCCGGGTGCGACCTTCAGCTTGACGGTGGAGCCGCCGAGCGTCGGGACCTCGATCGTCGCGCCGAGCGCCGCCTCGACGAACGTCACGGGGACGTCCAGCCGCAGGTTCTGCCCGTCGCGCTCGAACACCGGGTGCTTGCGGACGGTGACGGTGACCACGAGGTCACCGGCCTCTCCGCCGTCGGGCGAGGGTTCGCCGCGCCCACGCAGCCGGATCTTCTGCCCGTCCGCGACCCCCGCGGGGATGCGGACGTTCACCGGACGGCCGTTGCCCTGCGAGAGCTTGACGGTGTCGCCGGCGATCGCGGTGGTGAAGTCGAGGGTCGTCGTCGCGGTGACGTCGCGGCCCTTCGTCGGCCCACCGAAGCCGCGGTAGCCGCCGGTGGTCTGGCCGAAGCCGCCGCCACCGCCGAACATCCCGCCGAGGATGTCCTCGAAGCCGCCGGCGCCACCTGCTCCGCCCTGGCCGAAGCGGACACGCTGTCCGCCCCCGCCCTGGCCGAACATGCCGCCGAAGACGTCCTCGAAGCCGCCGCCCTGGCCCGGGCCACCCGCGGTGAAGCGGGCGCCGGAGCCCATGGCGCGGACCTGGTCGTACTCCTGGCGCTGCTCCTTGTCGGAGAGCACCGAGTACGCCTCGCTGATCTCCTTGAAGCGGTTCTCGGCGGCGGCGTCGCCCGGGTTGGAGTCCGGGTGGTACTGCCGCGCGAGCTTCCGGTAGGTCTTCTTCAGCTCAGCGTCACTCGCCGTCTTGTCGACGCCGAGGACCTTGTAGAAGTCCTTGTCGAACCAGTCCTGACTGGCCATGAATCCCTACCTCCTCCCCGCGCTCAGGCCGGGACCGCCACCGCGACCTTGGCCGCACGGAGGACGCGCTCACCGAGCTTGTAGCCCGGCTCGACGACGTCCGCCACGGTCTGGCCGGTGGCGCCCGGTGTCGGCAGCTGCACGATCGCCTCGTGGATGTTCGGGTCGAAGGACTCACCCTTCTCGCCGATCTGCACGAGCTTGAACTTCTCGAAGCCGCCGCGGATCTTCTGCCCGATGACCTGCATGGGGCCCTCGGCGAGGTCACCGTGCGCCTCGGCGCGGGTGAGGTCGTCGAGCGCCGGCAGGAGTGCCCGGACGACCTCGGCGATGGCGACCTCGCGGTTGGCCTCGCGGTCGCGCTCGACGCGCTTCCGGAAGTTCACCAGCTCGGCCTGCGCACGGAGCATGTCCGCACGCATCTCGGCGACCAGGTCGCGGTCCTCCGTGCTGAGCTTGTCCTCCGCGATGCCACGGGCGGCGTCGGCGAGGAGTGCCTCGTCCTCCGGGGAGAGGTCGTTCGCGGCGTCCGCCGCCGGGCCCCCGGCGGCGGGGCCGTCGGTCGGTACTTCGACGTCGGGCCCCTCCGCCTCGATGAGGTCCTCGGGCTCGGCCGCGTTCGTGGCATCGCCCTCGACCTGGGGCTCGTCCTCGTTCGGCACGTTGTCCTTGGGATCCGTCATCGTTACTTCTTGTCCTTGTCGTCCTCGTCGTCCACGACCTCGGCGTCGACGATGTCCTCGTCGTCCTGCGCTGCCTGGTCGGCGGTGGGCTGCTCACCGGCCGGGGCGCCTGCGTCCTGCTGGGCGTAGATGGCCTGGCCGAGCTTGCCCTGCGACTCGTTGAGCTTGTCGAAGGCGGTCTTCACGGCCTCGTCGTCCTCGCCGGCGAGCGCGGACTTGAGGGCGTCGACGTCGGCCTGCACCTCGGACTTGACGTCCGCGGGGAGCTTCTCGTCGTTCTCCTTGATGAGCTTCTCGATCGAGTAGACGAGCTGCTCGGCCTGGTTGCGACGCTCGTTGGCCTCGCGGCGGGCCTTGTCCTCGGCCGCGTGCTCCTCGGCTTCGCGGACCATGCGCTCGATGTCCTCCTTCGGCAGCGACGAGCCCCCGGAGATGACCATCGACTGCTCCTTGCCGGTGCCCTTGTCCTTCGCGGACACGTGCACGATGCCGTTGGCGTCGATGTCGAAGGTGACCTCGACCTGCGGGACGCCACGGGGAGCCGGCGCGATGCCGGTGAGCTCGAAGGTGCCGAGTGGCTTGTTGTCGCGGGTGAACTCGCGCTCGCCCTGGAAGACCTGGATCGCGACCGACGGCTGGTTGTCGTCAGCGGTCGTGAAGGTCTCGCTGCGCTTGGTCGGGATCGCGGTGTTGCGGTCGATGAGCTTCGTCATCAGGCCGCCCTTGGTCTCGATGCCGAGCGACAGCGGCGTGACGTCGATGAGGAGGACGTCCTTGCGCTCGCCCTTCAGGACACCGGCCTGCAGCGCGGCGCCGACGGCCACGACCTCGTCCGGGTTGACGCCCTGGTTCGGGGACTTGCCGCCGGTCAGCGACTTGACGACCTCGGCCACGGCGGGCATGCGGGTCGAGCCACCGACGAGCACCACGTGCGCGATGTCGTTGACGGAGACACCGGCTTCCTTGATGACGTCGTTGAACGGCTTCTTCGTGCGGTCGAGCAGGTCGGAGGTCATCTGCTCGAACTGGGCGCGCGAGATGGTCTCGTCGAGGTTGAGCGGACCGTCGGCCGTCAGCGTCAGGTACGGGAGCTGGATGCTCGCCGACATCTGCGACGACAGTTCCTTCTTCGCCTGCTCGGCGGCTTCCTTGAGGCGCTGCTTGGCGATCTTGTCCGTCGAGAGGTCGACGCCGTGCTCGTCCTTGAACTTCTTCACGAGGTAGTCGACGATGCGCTGGTCCCAGTCGTCACCACCGAGGCGGTTGTCACCGGAGGTCGCACGGACCTGGATCGTGGAGAAGTCGTCGTCCTTGCCCACCTCGAGCAGCGAGACGTCGAACGTGCCACCACCGAGGTCGAAGACCAGGATGAGCTCGTCTTCCTTGCCCTTGTCGAGGCCGTACGCCAGTGCTGCGGCGGTCGGCTCGTTGATGATGCGGAGGACGTTCAGGCCGGCGATCTCACCGGCGTCCTTGGTGGCCTGGCGCTCGGCGTCGTTGAAGTACGCCGGCACGGTGATGACCGCGTCGGTCACGTCTTCACCGAGGTACTGCTCGGCGTCGCGCTTGAGCTTGCCCAGGATGCGGGCCGAGATCTCCTGCGGCGTGTACTTCTTGCCGTCGATGTCCGTCGTCCAGTCGGTGCCGATGTGGCGCTTGACCGATGCGATGGTGCGGTCGACGTTCGTGACGGCCTGGCGCTTGGCGGTCTCGCCGACCAGCACCTCGCCGTCCTTGGTGAAGGCGACGATCGACGGCGTGGTGCGCATGCCCTCGGCGTTGGCGATGACCGTGGGCTCACCGCCCTCGAGCACGCTGACGACCGAGTTGGTGGTTCCGAGGTCGATGCCTACTGCACGTCCCATGTGTGGGTGCTCCTTCTGTTGGTGCGGGTACTGCTGAAGTCGTTGGACTTGCGTCCGATGGACTCAACTCTACTCAGGACTGGAGGCGCGTCAACTCTGGGAGCTGAAAGTTGCGTCCGAATGGCTCAAGGTGATCTCATCGCACAGTGTTGTATTTCACGTCAGTGTTTGATATTTTGGTACGGCAGCGGGGTGTCCCGCGACCACGATGACCGCGAGCCGCGGGCGACCCGATCGTCCCGAACGAGAGCGCGCGGCCCGATCCCTCGAAAGGGACCACACCATGTCAAGCAAGAAGAAGCGCATCGCGAAGGGCCTGGGTGCCAGTGCCCTCGCCGTCGCGACCCTCGCCTCCGGCCTCGCTTTCGCTCCCCTCGGTGCAACGGCGGCGTCGGCATCTACTGGAGAAGGCGTCCAGCTACATTCCCAAGAGGGTACGAGTCAGGTCACGCCCCGAACAAAGACCGTGCGGCTGCAGGGGCCAAACGGCTCAATCACCGGCACAAACTTCACCTGGTGGTCCAACAACACGCAGTGGATTAATGCAACGGCATCGCTCTCGCCGAATGCGGGAGTCCTTGCGACGGTACCTGCGGAAGGTGAGGTTGGAACTGTTCGAGCAGGCAACTCGTGCCTGTCGACTTGGTCTCACGGACACTGGGTTTGGGGCACGTGTGATGTTAAGAACGAGTGGCGCACTTCGGGTGGATACCTGATTTCGGGTGGTCGTACGCTCGGGTTGGCCCCTAATGGAAGCGCAGCTGGCCCGGGTTATCACGCGACTGCAGGGAGTAGCATCTACATTTCGGCGCTCGATGTGCCGTCTGCACCCACCGTTACTGGGGTCTTTCTGGACGATCGCGAGGAGTTGGCTCGCATTGAGGTGCGAGGCCGCGCGAATGCGAAAATCGAAGTTTTGCATAAGGGTGCAGTTGTCGCCTCCGGTAACGCCGATACAAAGGGGCTCTTCACGTACAAAGTCGCGGCACCCAACAGCGGCGAGCGACTGACTTTCACCGCTACGCAGAACGTCGCCGGAAATGTTTCAGCTGTCGGATCCGCCGCACTGCAGTATTCGCAGGTCTCGATCACTTCGCCCGCGGACCAGTCCGAGGTGTCAGACTCGCCGATCACGGTCGAGGGCAAGGGTGAGGCTGGTTCCGAGGTCACCGTCGTGGTGAACGGTACGGACGTCGCGCCCGTGACGGTGAAGGACAACGGCACGTGGACCAAGGCCGTGAACATCCGCAAGGGTGAAAACACGATCGGGGCCACGCAGAAGTCGAAGGGTGCGAACACGACGACTTCGACGGTCGTGGTCAACCCGGGCGAGTCGGCGAACGACGCCCTCTCGGTGAACGTTGACTCGGTCGACAACGATGCGCGGACGGCGCTGGTGTCGGGCACGGCGACTGCTGGTGCGCAGATCCGTGTCGGGAGCACGGTCGTCGCGACCGCTGCCGCGGATGGTTCGTGGAGCGGGCGCGTGTCGGGCCTGAAGGCTGGCGCGAACACGGTCGAGTTCGTGCAGTACGTGGGCGGTGAGCGTGTGGACGCGGTGTCGAAGGACATCCGCGTCGTTGCGACCGGGTTCGAGCTGACGAGCCCGCAGAACAACGACGTGATCCGCACCGCCGACAAGTCGGTGACCTTTACCGGTCTGGGGAACCCGGGCGGCAAGGTGTCCGTCCTGAACGGCAACAAGCCCATCGGTTCTGCGATCGTGGACGCGGACGGCAAGTGGTCCTTCACGTCGCTCATGGCGTACACCGAGTACGACCTCGAGGTCTACTACAAGAAGATCCCAACGGGTGCGGTGACCAACAAGGTGCCGCTGCACATCACGGTGACCAACAACGAGCAGAACGCTCCGTTCGAGATCACTGCCCCGAAGCACAACTCGACCGTGACCGCACCGGACAACCAGGTCTCGTTCGAGGGCACGGGCACTACGGGCGGTGTCGTGACGATTAAGAAGGGCACGAATACCGTCGGGACGGCCGAGGTCGGCGCTGACGGCAAGTGGGCCTTCACCGGTGAGCTGAGCTTCAACAAGCACAACCTGACCGCGTACTACAAGAAGATGCCCGGTTCGTCGGCAGTGTCGAGCCCGCTGACCGTCACGGTCACGGACGGCTCGGTCGTGCTGCCGTTCGAGGTGACCTCGCCGGCGAACGACTCGGTGGTCGAGACCGCGGACAAGTCGGTCACGTTCACCGGCCAGGGTGCCGGTGGCGGCAAGGTCGTCATCAAGAAGGGCAACGCGACCCTCGCCGAGGGCCTGGTCGACAGCAAGGGCAAGTGGTCGCTGACGGGCACGCTGAACTACGGCGAGCAGGAGGTCACCGTGTTCCACAAGCCGGTCGGTGGGTCCCAGGCGCAGCAGGTGCGCCTGAACCTGATCGTGCAGGCGCCGGCGGCCGACTTCGCGATCGAGTCCCCGGCGAACGGTGACACCGTCGCCGCGGGGCCGGTGACGTTCACCGGCGTCGGCAAGGAGGGCACCACGGTTTCCGTGTTCGTGAACGGGAAGTCCCGTGGCACCGCCACGGTCGAGAACGGCACCTGGACGCTGCAGACCACTGCGATCGGCGCGGGTACGCACGACTTCGTCGTGTACCACAAGCAGGGCGCCATCGCGGCCGAGTCGGAGACGGTTCGACTCACCCTTCGCTGATCACCAGCAAGCACAACTGAAGACGAGGAAGGCCCCCGCCACCAACAGGTGACGGGGGCCTTCCTCACGCGGTGACCGAATCAGGCCGGGACGTAGTCGAACGTGTCCGGGTCCGGACCCGTCCGGTGCCCCTTGTCGAGCGACGAGATCGCCGTCATGTCCTCGTCGGAGAGCTCGAAGTCGAAGATCGCGAAGTTCTCGTCGACGCGGGCACGGGTGACCGACTTCGGGAAGACGATGTCGCCGCGCTGGATGTGCCAGCGGAGGACGACCTGCGCCGCGGACTTGCCGACGTTGCCGGCGATGCGGGTGATCGTCTCGTCGTCGAGCACGAGGCCCTGCGCGATGGGCGACCAGGCCTCGGTCGCGATGCCGTGCTCGCGGTCGTAGGCGCGGAGCTCGTCCTGCGTGAGGTACGGGTGCACCTCGATCTGGTTCACGGCCGGGGTGATCGTGGTCTCGGCGGCGAGGCGGTTGAGGTGGTGGGCCTGGAAGTTGCTCACGCCGATCGAGCGGGCGGTGCCGCCGCGGTAGAGCTCCTCCATCGCCTTCCACGTCGGCACGAAGTCCGACACGGTGGGCAGCGGCCAGTGGATGAGGAAGAGGTCGGTGTAGCCGCCGAGCAGGTCGGCCGACTTCTTGCCGTTCTCCAGCGCTGCCTCGGGGTCGTGGAAGCCGTTGTTGAGCTTCGACGTGACGAAGATCTCCTCGCGCGGGATGCCCGACGAAGCGATGGCCTCGCCGACCTCCTTCTCGTTGCCGTACATCTCGGCGGTGTCGATGTGGCGGTAGCCGACCTCGAGCGCCGCGAGCGTCGCTTCCTTCGTCTCGGAGGGGTCGATCTGGAAGACGCCGAAGCCGAGCTGCGGGATGGTCTTGCCGTCGTTCAGGGTGATGTTCGGAACGGTCATGGTCCGAGTCAACCAAAGGCCACCCAGCAGGCATTCCGGCAACGTTCAGCCCGGGCGAGCCGTCGCCGCCCGGCGTACCCCGCTACGCCAGCGCCGCCGTGATGTACGCCTGCAGGGCCAGCCCGTACGCCTCCGCAGCGTCGTCGGAGGTGAAGGAACGATCAGCGCCGTCGACGGTCGCGACCACCGTGAACCCCGCTGACAGGGACACGAACGCCGGCCCGAGCAGCCCACGCAGCTGGTCCTCGCGCGGGAGCCAGAGGGACTCCGCGGCGTCGACCGAGTCGAGCGCCCACTCGGTCGTCCCGTTGAACCCGAGCACCGTCCCCGAGGGGTAGTCGTGCCGCTCCACGGTCATCTCGGACACCGTGTAGACGTCGTCGTCGACACCCGGCTTGTCGATCACGAACCGGTCACCGGTCGTCGGGTGCCACCGCAGGCCGGCGTCGCGCAGGGCGGTGGCGAGTGCAACACTGATCACGTCTTCCAGCCTGCCACTCGCAGTCCTGCAAGGTCGCCGTACTAGCATCGCCGAGCACCCCGACGCGCGACCGCACCAGCGTTCCGCGCGCGCGACGCGACGACGCCCGGGCAACCGGTGCCGCGCCTCCCGGCCGAGAACCCGGCCACGAGGCGGGCCCCCGGCCGGCGTCCCGACCGCAGCGGACACCAACCCGTCCGCCGAAGAGAAGGACCCGCATGACCCTCGAACGCGAGGAACTCCGCGACGGCTGGACCGTGACCATGGCGGGTGAGGCGCCGCCAGCAGGCGCGCCGGCCGACGTCGTGGGCCGGACCATCGGCGCCACCGTGCCGGGGCAGGTCCACACCGACCTCGAGCGCGAGGGGCTGCTGGCGGACCCCACGTTCGACCGGAACGAGGACGGCGCCAAGTGGGTCGGCCGGGCCGACTGGTCCTACCAGCGCTCCGTCGACGTCGACCCGCGGGGCTTCGAGCGCGTGGACCTCGTGTGCGACGGGCTCGACACCGTCGCCGAGCTCAGCCTGGACGGCGTCGTGGTGGGGACGACGCGGAACATGCACCGCCGCTACCGGTTCGACGCTCGAGACAGCACCGGCGGCGTCGGCCGCGGGGAGAAGACGCTCGAGCTCCTGTTCGAGTCGCCCTACCGCGAGGCGGGACGCGTCGCGGCGAAGGCCGGCAGCATGCCCGGGCCCTACGACGAACCGTTCCCCTACATCCGCAAGATGGCGTCGAACTTCGGGTGGGACTGGGGGCTGACGGCGGTCACGAGCGGTCCGTGGCGACCGGTCGCGATCGAGCGCTGGTCGACCGCCAGGCTGCGCGACGTCCGGCCCCTGGTCGACGTCGAGGCGGGCGAGGGCGTGCTGGACGCGCACATCACCGTCGAGCGCTCCGGGCTGAACGACCTCGACCAGGATGGCGAGGACGACGACCTCGTGCTCGTCGTGACGGTCAGCGGAGCGACGGCCGAGGGCGGCACCACCCGCCAGCGCTCCCGCGCACAGCTGACCCCGCGCGACGACGAGACCGTGGTCACCGTGCGGGTGCCGGAGGTCCAGCGGTGGTGGCCGCGTGGCTACGGCGCGCAGGACCTGTACGACGTCGTGGTCGAGCTGCAGACGGTCGACGGCGAGGTCCTCGACCGCTCGACGTTCCGCACCGGTTTCCGCTCGACGCGCATCGAGACGACGTCCGACAGCATCGGCAAGCCGTTCAACGTCCACGTCAACGGCACGCTCATCGACGTCCGCGGCGTGAACTGGATCCCGGACGACGTCATCGTCTCGCGGGTGTCGCGCGACCGGGTCGAGGACCGTCTACGCGCGGCAGCCGACCTCAACGTCAACCTCGTGCGGGTCTGGGGCGGCGGGGTCTACGAGTCGAACGACTTCTACGAGGTCTGCGACGAGCTCGGACTGCTCGTCTGGCAGGACTTCCCGTTCGCCTGCTCGGCCTACCCCGAGGGCGAGCCGATCCGCAGCGAGGTCATCGCCGAGGCCCGGGACAACGTCGCCCGGCTCGCACGGCACCCCTCGCTCGTGCTCTGGAACGGCAACAACGAGAACATCTGGCTGCACGAGGTCGACGGCTGGGAGGCCTCGCTCGAGGGCCGCGGCTGGGGCCTGGACTACTACCTCGACCTGCTGCCGACGATCGTCGACGCGGTCGACCCCTCCCGCTTCTACACGGTCGCCTCGCCGTGGTCGGGCTCCGAGTCGCTCCCCGCGAACGACGTCGACCACGAGACGCACCACTCGTGGGACGTCTGGAACCGTCTCCCGGACACGGCCTACCGCGACTCGGTGCCGCGCTTCGTCTCGGAGTTCGGCTGGCAGGCACCGCCCGCGTGGCGCACGCTGCGCGACGCGGTGCGGGACTCGCCGCTCGCGGTGGACTCGCCCGGTGTCGTCCACCACCAGAAGGCCGCGGACGGCATGGGGAAGCTCGCGCGGGGCCTCGAGCCGCGGTTCGGCTCCGTGGCGCCGGCCGAGTTCGACCGGTGGCACTACCTGACGCAGCTGCAGCAGGCGCGCGCCATCGCGACGGGCGTCGAGCACTGGCGGATGCACTGGCCCCGGAACACCGGCGTCGTCGTGTGGCAGCTGAACGACCTCTGGCCGGTCTCGTCGTGGTCGGCGATCGACTCGGCCGGGCGGCTGAAGCCGCTGGCGCACGAGCTGCGGCGGCTCTACGACGACGTGCTGCTGACGATCCGTCCGGTGTCCTCGGTCGCGACTGCGGTCGGGTCCGGTCCGGCGGGCGGGTCCGGTCCGGTGGTCGGGTCGGGTCCGGCGGGCGCGTCCGGTCCGGCGGGCGCGTCCGGTTCTGCGGGCGAGCCGTCGGGGCAGCCAGGAGGCGCGGATCGCCCGACCACGTCGGCCTCCGTCGGTGAGACGGCCGATCTGGGCGACCTGGCGGACACGCTCTCGCTCGGGGTGTCGCCCGGGTCGTTCGGCAACGCGCCCATCGAGGTCGCCGTCCGCTCGACCCGCACGGGGCACGACAGCGTCGTCCGCGTGCGGCGGGTCACCCTCGCGGGGACGGTCCTCGCGGAGGCGTCGCTCCCCGTCCGCCTGTCCGCCGCCGGTGTCGCCGTGGTGGCACTGCCGGAGTCGGTCGGCGTGGTGGACGACCCGACGAACGAGCTCGTCGTCGCGGACATGGACTGGCGACGGGCGGTGTGGACCCCGGGACCCGACAAGGACATGCGCTGGGAGCCGGCACGCTACCGGACCGCCTTCACCGCGGCTCCCGACGGCGACGGCCTCGACCTCGTCGTCGAGGCGGAGGGCCTCGTGCGGGACCTCCTCTTCCAGCCCGACCGGGTCGCACCCGGGGGCACGGTCGACCGCGGGTTCATGACCCTGCTGCCGGGGGAGCGGGTCGCCTACCGACTGCACGGCGTGACCGAGGCGGACATCCCGGCGCTCACTGCGGCTCCCGTGGCGTGGACGCTCGCGGACGTGCTCGACCATTGATATGCAGAACTCCAGCGTGATATTCTGATCGGAGTGCCGTTCCGTCCTCTCGCATGACGGCGGCACCCGGTCGGTCCCCCCGGCCGGTGGCCGACTGGAGGGCTCCCGATGTCACTCGCGATGCGACCGCTGAGCGCGGTGTCCCGTTCCGTCGAGGTCGTCGGGCGTCCGACCCGCAGCCGGACCCGCCGCAGCCGTGCGACGGGCTTCGGCCTGGCGGGGCTCGACCTGGGGTTGTTGCTCGTCGCGTTCGCCGTCGCCCACGTGGTCCGGTTCCCCGGTGAGCTCCCCGCGGGTTCGAGCGCTGCCGGGTGGACCGAGTTCGTGGTCGCCCCCGTGATGATCGTGGCCTGGATGGTCCTGCTCACGGTGTCCCGCAGCCGAGACCCGCGCATCGTCGGCGTCGGCGGCGACGAGTTCCGGCGACTCATCACCGCGAGCCTCGTCACCGTCGCGACGGTGGCCGGGGTCGCGTACGCCGTCCAGGTCGACCTCGCCCGTGGCTACGTCGCCATCGCGTTCCCGCTCGGGCTGCTCCTCCTCGCGATCGGTCGGAAGGCCGTCCGGACCGTGCTCGCTCGACGTCGCTGCCGGGGCGAGGGGCTGCAGGACGTCCTGCTCGTCGGCGACCTCGACGACGTGACCTACGTCGGACGGCGCATCGCGGCCACCCCCGCCGCGGGGTACCGCGTCCGGGCGATCATCTCCGACTGCGTCCGGGCCGGGTCCCGGGTACCGCTCGGGGACACGAGCGTCCCGGTGATCGACGGGGTCGACGCCGTCCTCGACCGGGCCCAGAGCGAACCGGTGGCCGCCGTGGTGGTCGCCGGCGCGATCCGGGGCGGGCACGAGCGACTCCGGCGGCTCGGATGGCAACTGGAAGCGCACGGCGTCGAACTCGTGGTCTCCTCGCCGCTGGCGGACATCGCCGCCGGCCGGGTGCACGAACGACCCGTCGACGGCCTGCCGCTCATGCACGTCGAGACGCCCGACTACCGGCGGCGGATCGGCAAGCGGACGCTCGACGTCGTCGGCGCCGGCATCGGTCTGCTGCTCCTCGCGCCGGTGTTCGCCGTCATCGCCCTGGTCATCCGCGCGGACGACCGTGGCCCCGTGTTCTTCCGCCAGACCCGCGTGGGGCGCGACGGGCGGGAGTTCCCGATCCTCAAGTTCCGTACGATGTGCGTCGACGCCGAAGCCCGGATGGCCGCGCTCGAGCAGGAGAACGAGGGCGCGGGGCCGCTCTTCAAGATGAAGCACGACCCGCGCATCACCCGGGCCGGTGCGTTCCTGCGTCGGACGTCCCTCGACGAGCTGCCGCAGCTGTGGAACGTCCTGACCGGTTCGATGAGCCTGGTGGGCCCCCGACCCGCCCTCCCGCGCGAGGTCGCCCTGTACGAGGACTTCGCCGACCGTCGGCTGCTCGTGACCCCGGGCATCACCGGGCTCTGGCAGGTGAGCGGCCGCTCGGACCTCGACTGGGCCGACGGTGTCCGACTCGACCTGCACTACGTCGAGAACTGGTCCTTCGTCCACGACGTCGTCATCCTCGCCCGGACCATCCCGTCCGTGCTGCGCTCCCGAGGCGCCTACTGACCCGGTCGCGCCTGACCCGCGACCGGCACGCGCACCCCCGGGCTGCAACGGCAGTCCGGGGGTGCTGCCTGTGCGAACGGTGTCCGTTCGGGTGCCCGGCCTGGGTTTCCCGACCGGTGCGAGTTACGATGGGTGCACGACGGACTTCCGCCGCACGCGTCGACGGTGACTCGGAGACGGCGACCAGATCCAGATTCAAGGAGTCATGATGCTCGGAAACCTCGGTGGCGTACACCTGCTGATCATCCTCGGGATCGTCATCCTGCTGTTCGGTGCGACCAAGCTCCCGGCACTCGCCAAGGGCCTCGGGCAGTCGATCAACATCTTCAAGAAGGAGATGGGCGACGACGAGAAGAAGGCCAAGGGCACCGACCCCGGCGTGCAGACCACGACCGTGACGAACACCGCGGCCGAGCCGGCTCCGCAGCCGGTCGTCAACCCCGGCCCGTCGGTCCAGCCGAACTCGGACTCCAGGAACTAGGACCCCAGCCCCGTCCTGTCGGCAGCCCCCGCGACCCCATCGGTCGCGGGGGCTTCGTCGTGTCCGGCGAGTTGTCCACAGGTCCTCCCGGGGGCAGGCGGGACCGCGCGCGGTGGCGGAGGATGGGCACATGACGACCCCAGCCCCGGCGGCCACGGCCCCGCTCCGCGACGACCGCCGTGTCGTGCTCGTCGTCGCGATCCTGTCGTCCTTCGTCGTGGGACTCGACTCGAGCGTCGTGAACGTGGCGCTCCCCGCCATCCGCGACGAACTCGGCGGGGGACTGGTCGTGCAGCAGTGGACGGTGGACGCGTACCTCGTGACGCTCGGTTCGCTCATCCTCGTGGCCGGCAGTCTGTCCGACCTGTTCGGCCGCGTCCGCATCATCACGTGGGGCCTCGTGGTCTTCGGGATCGCCTCGATCGTGTGCGCGATCGCCCCCACGGGCGAGGTCCTCATCGTCGCCCGGGCGCTGCAGGGCGTCGGTGGTGCGCTCGTGACCCCGAGTGCCCTCGCGCTCATCGTGGCGGCGTTCCGCGGTGCGGCGCAGGCGAAGGCGATCGGCACGTGGACGGCGTGGTCGAGCGCGGCGACGATCCTCGGGCCGGTCGTCGGCGGCCTCGTCGTGGACGGCATCGGCTGGCGGTGGATCTTCGTGCTGACGGCCGTGCCGATCGCGGTGACGATCCCGCTCGTGTCGCGGATCTCGGCGGACGTCCGGGTGGGGCCGCGGGCGCACGTGGACGTGGTCGGCGCCGTGCTGGCGGTCGTGGGCGTCGGTGGTGTCGTCCTCGGGTTGATCGAGCAGGAGCGCCTCGGGTGGGGCGCGCCGGTCGTCCTCGCTGCGCTGGTGCTCGGCGGGGCCGCGCTCGTGGCGTTCGTGCCGTGGGAGCTCCGCGTCACCCGCAGGCACGGCGCACCCCTGGTCCCGCTCGAGCTCTTCCGCGCGCGGAACTTCACCGTCGGCAACCTCGCGACGCTGTCGATCTACGGGGCCCTCGGGATGGTGTTCTTCGTCGTGACGCTGTTCCTGCAAGAGGTCTGGCGGTTCCCGGCCTGGCTCGCCGGCCTCGCGACGCTGCCCCCGACCGTGATGCTCCTGCTCCTCTCCACCACGGTCGGGTCGCTGGCCGGCCGCTGGGGTCCGCGGTGGTTCATGGCCGCGGGCCCAGCGATCGCCGCGGTCGGGGCGCTCCTGCTGCTCTTCGCCGGTGACGAGCCGATCGGGTACTGGTGGTCGGTGCTCCCCGGTCTGGTGCTCGTCGGAGCGGGGATCGCGTTGATGGTGACGCCGCTGACGAGTGCGGTCCTCGGGTCGGTCCCGCAGTCCGAGGCGGGAGCGGGCTCGGCCGTCAACAACGCGATCGCGCGGATCGCCGGGCTCGTCATGGTCGCGCTCGCCGGGATCGTCCTCGGCGGCGCCGTGAGCGTCGAGGGACTGCACCGCGCGATGGTCGTGATGGCGCTGCTGCTCCTCGCCGGCGCGCTCGTGAGTGCCGTCGGCATCCGGAACCCGCGGCGGGAATCTCCCGCTGCGAACGCAAGTTGAGTGGAGTAGACTCAACTACAGGACCACCGCAACGAAAGGACGGAACGCATGGCGAATCTCCAGGGCGCTCCTGACTCGCAAGAGCGACAGAAGACCGCCCTCGAGCAGTACGGCGTCGACCTCACGGCGATCGCCCGCAACGGCAAGCTCGACCCGGTGATCGGGCGGGACGCCGAGATCCGGCGCGTCTCCCAGGTGCTGACGCGTCGCACCAAGAACAACCCCGTGCTCATCGGAGAACCCGGCGTCGGCAAGACGGCCGTCGTCGAAGGACTCGCCCAGCGCATCGTCGCGGGTGACGTCGCCGACTCCCTCAAGGACAAGCGGCTCGTGTCGCTCGACATGTCCGCCCTCATCGCCGGCGCGAAGTACCGCGGCGAGTTCGAGGAGCGGCTCAAGGCCGTGCTCAAGGAGATCAACGACTCCGACGGGCAGGTCATCACGTTCATCGACGAGCTGCACACGCTCATGGGCGCCGGTGGGGGCGAAGGCTCCGTGGCCGCGTCGAACATGCTCAAGCCGATGCTCGCGCGCGGTGAACTCCGACTCATCGGCGCGACGACGCTCGACGAGTACCGCGAGTACATCGAGAAGGACGCCGCTCTCGAACGGCGCTTCCAGCAGGTCTTCGTGGGGGAGCCCAGCGTCGAGGACACCGTGGCGATCCTCCGCGGCCTCAAGGAGCGCTACGAGGCGCACCACAAGGTCACGATCAACGACTCCGCGCTCGTGGCCGCGTCGAGCCTGTCGAACCGGTACATCTCCGGGCGGCAGCTGCCCGACAAGGCGATCGACCTCATCGACGAAGCCGCGAGCCGGCTCCGGATGGAGATCGACTCGAGCCCGGTCGAGATCGACGAGCTCAAGCGCACCGTGGACCGGTTGCGCGTCGAGGAGTTCGCGCTGAAGCAGGAGAAGGACGACGCGTCGAAGGCCCGGCTGGAGACGCTGCGGGCCGAGCTCGCGAGCCGCGAGACCCTGCTCGGCGAGCTGGAGCAGCGGTGGCAGGCCGAACGCGCCAGCCTCAACCGCATCGGTGAACTGAAGCAGCAGCTCGACGACCTCAACATGCGCTCCCAGCGGGCGCAGCGCGAGGCCGACTACGAACTCGTGTCGCGCATCGAGTACAGCGAGAAGCCCCGGATCGAGGCCGAGCTCGCCGCCGCCGAACAGGCCGAGCAGGCCGACCGGATGGTGAACGACAGCGTCACCGACGAGGACATCGCCGCCGTGATCGCGCAGTGGACGGGCATCCCCCTCGGGCGCCTGCTGCAGGGCGAGACCGAGAAGCTCCTGCACCTCGAGAACGAACTCGGCCGACGGATCATCGGGCAGCGCTCCGCCGTCTCGACCGTGTCGGAAGCGGTCCGTCGCACCCGCGCGGGCATCTCCGACCCGGACCGTCCGACGGGCTCCTTCCTGTTCCTCGGCCCCACCGGCGTCGGCAAGACCGAGCTGGCCAAGGCGCTCGCCGAGTTCCTGTTCGACGACGAGAAGGCACTCGTCCGGATCGACATGAGCGAGTACGGCGAGAAGCACTCGGTCGCGCGGCTCATCGGCGCCCCGCCCGGGTACGTCGGCTACGAGGCGGGCGGGCAGCTCACCGAGACCGTCCGGCGTCGCCCGTACTCCGTGGTGCTGCTCGACGAGATCGAGAAGGCCCACCCCGAGGTCTTCGACGTGCTCCTGCAGGTCCTCGACGACGGCCGCCTGACCGACGGTCAGGGCCGGACGGTGGACTTCCGGAACACGATCCTCATCCTGACGTCGAACCTCGGGTCGCAGTTCATGACCGACCAGTCGATCACCGACGTGCAGCGCGAGGAGGCTGTCCGCGAGCTCGTCCAGCAGGCCTTCCGGCCCGAGTTCATCAACCGTCTCGACGACATCGTGGTGTTCCAGGCGCTCACGCAAGAGGACCTCGGTCAGATCGTGTCCCTCTACGTCGACCGGCTCGCCCGCCGGCTGACCGACCGCCGACTGGAGCTGGCCGTCACCCCGGACGCCCGGGCCTGGCTCGCCGAGCGCGGGTACGACCCGGTGTACGGAGCGCGTCCGCTCCGTCGGCTCATGCAGCGGCAGATCGACGACCGGTTGGCGCGGGCGATCCTCGCCGGTGACGTGCGCGACGGGGACACCGTCCGCGTCGACGTCGCCGCAGGCGGCGACGAGCTGACGGTGGAGCCGTTCGAACTCGCGGAGATCGTCGAGGAGTAGGCGGCGCACTGGACGTGACGACCTGGAGGTGCGGTGCCGGTTCCTGGGACCGGTACCGCCTCGCTCGCGGGCTCGCTCGGCGAGACCGGAGCACAGCGCTGGCGCGCTGTGAACGCTCCGGTCTCGCCCGGCCTACGGTCCAGGGCATGCCTGAGATCCGAGCGTTCCGTCGCCTCACCGACGCCGTCGAGCACGCGAGCGTGCTCGACAAGGCCGTCGACATCGATCGTTCCGTGGTGAACGCCCTCGCGAAGCCGAAGGCACTGCGCCAGCTGCTCCACGGCGTGCCGTTCGGGCACCCGCTGCACCCGCTCATGGTGCAGGTACCGCTGGGTGCGTGGATCTCGGCGGCGGTGCTCGACCTGATCGGCGGGAAGGGGAACGCGCGGGCGGCGAAGACCCTCGTCGGTGTGGGGCTGGTGTCGTCGGGCAGCGCCTCGGTGGCCGGCTACGTCGACTGGTCGGAGCTCGATCGTGAGCAACTCCGCACCGGTTGGGTGCACCAGGCCGTGAACTGGGTGGGCATCTCGCTGTACGGAGTGTCGTGGATGCAACGGAAGTCCGGGAACCACGGGGCAGGCAAGCTCCTCGGGTTCGCGGGGCTCGCGGTCGTCGGCGTCGGCGGGTACCTCGGTGGGCACCTTGCCTACCGGCAGCGTGCGGGTGTGAGCCAGCACGGCGAGGTGCCGTTCGACGCCTGAGCGTGGGTGCTGATCATGCCTGGTCATGACCAGTTCGTCAAGCGCCGTCGATCATCCGTTCCACATCCGTGATCCCCCGGAAACATGCGGATCGCGATTGTCCACAGCCTGCCGATTCGTGGTTGACATCCCCGCGTGATGGGTCTTTACTCACCATTACGCAACGTCCTTTCATAAAGGTCGGACCAAGGGAGTCAACGTGACACGCACGCGTTTCGCCGCACTCGGTGCGCTCGCCCTCGCAGGCGCGCTCGCCCTCACCGGGTGCTCCGCCGGAAGCAACGGAGCTTCCGACGGCGGCACGAAGTCCATCGGCACACCCGATGGCAAGGGCAAGACCCTCACCGTCTGGATCATGAACGGCGACCTCAGCCCGAAGATCCTCGACGTCGCCGAGAAGCAGTTCACCAAGGCCACCGGCGCCAAGGTGAAGCTGCAGCTCCAGCAGTGGGACGGCATCACCACGAAGCTCACCACCGCCCTCGCGCAGAAGGACGCGCCGGACGTGGTCGACCTCGGCAACACGCAGGTGCCGGTCTACGCGGCGACGGGTGGCCTGATGGACCTCTCGCCGTACAAGGACGAGCTGGCCGACGGGCAGACGTGGCTCTCCGGGCTCGAGGGCCCGGCGACCGTGGACGGCAAGCTGTACGGCGCCCCGCTCTTCGCCGGCAACCGCGCGGTGATCTACAACAAGAAGATGTGGGCCGACGCCGGGGTGACCGACGTCCCGAAGTCCTACGACGAGCTCACGGCCGACCTCGACAAGGTCAAGGCGAAGAACCCGCAGGCGGACTTCTCGGCGTTCTACATGCCGGGGCAGTACTGGTACGGCGGGCTGCAGTGGGTGTGGGACGCCGGTGGGCAGATCGCCACCGAGAAGGACGGCAAGTGGAAGGGCGCGATCGACTCCGCCGACGCCGTGAAGGGCCTCACCGCGTGGAAGGACTTCCAGAACTCGTACTCGGCGAAGTCCACGCAGGACATCAACACCGACAAGCCGGCCGAGTCCGACGTCTTCGCCCAGGGGAACACCTCGGCGATCCTCGGCTCCGCGTGGGAGATCGGTTCGATCACCACGGCGAAGCCCGAGCTCAAGGACCAGATCGGCACCTTCGCGATGCCGTCGAGCACCGCGGGCAAGACGCAGCCGGTGTTCCTCGGTGGCTCCGACCTCGGCATCCCGTCGAAGTCCGCCAACCAGGACCTCGCGCTGTACTACACGAAGATCCTCACCTCGAAGAAGTTCCAGCAGGACCAGGTGTTCGGGGTCGACGGCTGGGAGCCGAACTCCACGCAGCTGCTCGACGCGGTCGCCGGTGACGTGGACGAGCTCCACAAGCCGTACTTCGAGGCCGCTTCCACGAGCCGTCCGACGCCGGCGACCCCGGGCTGGGCGACGATCGAGGGCGACTCGACGTTCCAGACGATGTTCGCGGACGTCGCCACCGGTCGGAAGACGCCGAAGCAGGCAGCCGAGGGCTTCTCGGAGCACCTCACGACCGCGCTCAACGCGCAGCAGTAGTTCGATGACCTCCACTGCGGAGCGGGTCCCCGGTTCGGCGCAGGCCGAGCCGGGGACCCGGCGTGGGCCGACGGGGCGTCGTGGTCCCACCGGGCCGGGCGATCGCGCAGGACGTCGATCGCTCACCTCGTCCCGAGCGCCGCTGGTCCTGCTCGCACCGGCTGCGCTGCTGCTCCTCGCGCTCGTCGTCTACCCGCTCGTCCGCCTGGTGGTCATCTCCTTCCAGGACTACGGGCTGCGGGCGATCTTCACCGGGCAGGCCGGGTTCGCCGGCTTCACGAACTACACGAACGTCCTCACCGACGCCAGCTTCTGGCCGGTCATGCTGCGCACCGTGCTCGTCACGGGCGCGATGGTGATCGGGACCATCGGCATCGGCATGGCGGTGTCACAGCTACTGACCCGGCTCGGTGTCGTCATGCGCACGGTCGTGAGCGTCGTGCTCGTGCTGGCGTGGGCGATGCCGAACGTCGCGTCGAGCCTGGTCTGGCAATGGCTCTTCCAGCCCTTCTACGGCGTGCTCAACTGGCTCATCACCCAGCTCGGGGTGTTCGGCGACCACACGCAGGACAACTGGGCGTCGAGTCCCGGGCAGGCGCTGACGATCGTGCTCTCGCTCGTGATCTGGCAGGCGGTGCCGTTCGTCGCGCTGACGCTCTACGCCGCGCAGTCCCAGATCGCGCCCGAGTACTACGAGGCCGGGGCGCTCGACGGGGCGTCCGCGTGGGCGATGTACCGCTCGATCACCCTGCCGGCGCTCGTGCCGACGCTGCTGCTCGTCACGATCCTCTCGGTGATCTGGGACTTCAACGTCTTCAACCAGATCTGGCTGCTCACCAAGGGCGGCCCCGAGGACACCACGCTCACCCTCGGCATCTGGACGTTCGTGAAGTCCTTCGTGTCGAACGCGTACGGGCAGGGCGCGGCGATCGCCGTCATCTCGACGCTGATCCTCGGGGCGCTCACCAGCTACTACATCCGCCGGCTGGTCCGGAGCGGGGAGGAAGACCTGTGACGACGACGACCACCCCGGGTGTCACCGGGGCGACCGCTTCCGAGACGCAACCCGACGTGACGGGGGCGGGGCGCGCCTCCAGGCCCGGTCCGATCGCGCCGGTGCGCGCGCGCCGACGCAGGCCGCGGGTCGTGGCGAACACGATCGCGGTGGTCTTCTGCCTGGTCTGGGTGTTCCCCATCTACTGGATGGTGAACACGGCGTTCAAGCCGTCGGACGAAGTGACGACCCTCACGCCGATCTGGCTGCCGCTGCGGCCGACGCTCGAGAACTTCACGCGGGCGCTGACGCAGGACGGGTTCCTCGTGTACCTGCGGAACTCCGCGATCGTGGTCGTGGCGGCCGTGCTGCTGTCGATCGTCGTCGGGTTCCTGGCGTCGGCGGCGCTGTCGCGCTTCCGGTTCCGTGGCCGGCGGGCGATCCTCGTGGCGATCCTCTTCGTGCAGATGATCCCGTCGGGTGCTCTGCTCATCCCGCTGTTCCTGTCGTTCCAGTCGCTCGGACTGCTCAACAGCTACATCGGGCTGATCCTGGCCTACGTCGCGAGCGTGCTGCCGTTCTCGATCTGGGTCATGCGCGGGTTCTTCGTCGCGGTGCCGGTCGAGATCGAGGAAGCCGCGAAGGTCGACGGTGCGGGGACGTTCCGGATCCTGTGGAGCGTGCTGTTCCCGCTGGTGATGCCGGGGGTCATCGCCACGAGTGTGTTCGCGTTCATCGCTGCGTGGAACGACTACCTGACGGCGTACGTGATGCTCAAGGACCAGGGGATGTACACGCTGCCGGTGTGGCTCGCGGGGTTCTCGACGAACAAGGGGACGGACTTCGGCGGGCTCATGGCGGCGAGTGTGCTGTTCTCGATCCCGGTGGTGGTGTTCTTCCTCATCGTGCAGCGGCGGCTCGTGAGCGGGATGACCGCGGGGGCCGTCAAGGGCTGACGCAGGCTCAGCCCGCCGAGCCGATCGCCTCGGCGACCCTCGGCGTGAGCACGGTCGCGACGGTGTCCGTGATGTGGTCGGCGTCACGGTAAGCGAGCACGTTCCACACCACCGGGGAGCACGTCGTTGTGCACAGCCAGGGGAACGGGTCGACCGCGGTGCCGCCCACCGCGCTCACGGCACGACGCTCGGCTTCGGCGATCTCCGGGCGGTGCAGGTCGACCTGCGAGCGGGCGCACGAGCCGACGTCGTCGATCGCTCCGGACAGACATCGGTTCGGGCTCTCCGTCCACCGAGGGGTGTCGTGGACGAGGAGGATCCGAGCGCCGGTGCGCTCGGTGATCGTCGACATCGTCCGGCGGAGTCCGTCTTCCCATGCTCGCTCGAACGAACCGGTGCCGATCCGTGTCGGTTCGTAGCCGGCGGCCGCACTGGACAGCACGACGAGGTCCGGCTCCAGCTCGGCGATCCGCTCGAGTGCGGCTGCTCGCCACTGATCGCACTCGCGGTACTCGCGGCCCAGTGCTTCGGAGGTCACGGGGATGCTCGCCGCGGGGCAGGCGGACTTCGTCATCGGTACGACACGTGCGCCCGAGGCATCGGCCGCTTCGACGACCGGCGTGAACCACTGTGCGGCGTGGGAGTCTCCCAAGAGCACGATCGTCCGGCTGCTGTCGTCGTCGCCGTACGTGCAGGACGTGGGTGCGGTGGCGGTCGATTCTGCATGACAGCCGTCCGCGTAGAGCGCCGGGAGGTCGTCCTCCGCGGATGCCACGGCGGGCGTCAGGTTGGCTGGGACGCCCGCGGGTGATCGCGGCCCGCCGAGCACGTCGGTGGGTGACGGCGTACTCGCCACCACTTCGCCGCGGAGCGTCGGGAGTGCGGTGAGCGGCGCCACTGCAGCAGCGACGACGACGGTTCCCGCAACGAGCGCGACCGGACGGAGTCGGGTGCGCCGAGCCCAGTGACTGGTCCAGCGTTCGAGCAGCAGGTGGCTGCTCCAGCCGAGCGCGACGGTGACGGCGCACGCCGCGACCACCTCGAACGGACGGAGCGGCCGCCCCCAGGCGAGGGTCGGGAGCAGGAGGACCGGCCAGTGCCACAGGTACAGGGAGTACGAGCGGTCTCCGAGCCATCGCAGCGGGGCGGTCGAGAGGAGCGCCGCCGTGCGGTCCGCCGGGAGCGGTGCCACCACGAGGACTGCTCCGAGGACCGGGAGTAGGGTCCAAGCGCTGGGGAAGGGGGTCGCTTCGTCGAACCCGACGTACGAGACCACGATCGCGAGGAGCCCGACGGGCCGGGCGAGACGACCCGCCCAGCGGGGGAGTCGTGCGTCCCCGCTGGCCCGACGGCGGCCGGAACGAGCGACGATCGCGGTGAGCGCTCCCGCACCGAGTTCCCACGTCCGCGTGTGCACGCCGAAGAACGCCCAGGGGCCGCTGATGTCGCTCACCACGATCATCGTGACGAAGCTCAGGACGAAGAGGAGGACGGCGATCGGCAGCAGGACGCGGCGGAGCACCGGGACCGAGCAGAGGAGGGCGAGCACGAGCGCCCACCCGACGTAGAACTGCTCCTCGACGCCGAGCGACCAGAACTGCTGGAACGGACTCGGTGCGTGCGCGGCGAGGTAGTCCGTGCCGGTCGCGGCGAGCTTGAGGTTCTCGGCCCCGAACAGCGCGGCCCAGGCGCTCGTCCGCGCGCCGGTCCGGTCGAGCGGCGGAAGGAGGAAGTGGACGGCGAGGACCGTGCACAGCACCGTGGCCGCAGCCGCCGGGCCGAGGCGCACCAGGCGCCCGACGAAGAACCGACCGAGACGGATGGTGCCCGAGCCCGCGCGCTCCCGGAGGAGGTTCTGGGTGATGAGGAACCCGGAGATGACGAAGAACACGTCGACTCCGGTGTAGCCGCCGTCCAGCCACGGCACACCTGCGTGGAAGAGCACGACGCCGAGCACGGCGACGGCGCGGAGGCCCTGGATGTCCGTCCGCCAATGGGTGCCTGCAGGTGCGTGCATAATAACAGCATATCAAATGTTGAAATACTGACAAGCATGGTTGCGTTTGTGTGGCATCCGGACGTACTCTTCTCAAAACCCACGGGAACGAAGGAGTTCGGGCATGTACGCAACCGAGCGGCACGACGCGATCGCAGCAGCGTTGCAGGACGCCGGCCGTGTGTCCGTGGCCGACCTCGCCGAGCACTTCGACGTCACGACCGAGACCGTCCGCCGTGACCTCGACGCCCTCGAGTCCGCCGGCCTCCTGCGCCGCGTGCACGGGGGAGCGGTCCCGGTCGGCCGATCGAGCGTCGTCGAACTCTCCGTCGCCGAGCGCGAGGGGCAGCACAACTCCGCCAAGTCCGCCATCGCCCGGGCCGCGATGCGCCTCGTCCCGCCGACCTTCACCGGCTCGATCGCCCTCGACGCCGGCACCACCTGCGCCGCGGTCGCCGCCGAGCTCGCCCGGTGGGAGCCCGCGACGGCCGGGGCGACCCTCACGGTCATCACGAACTCGGTCCCGATCGCCGCGACCCTGCAGCACAGCGAGCACGTCGAGCTGCACCTGCTCGGCGGCCGTGTCCGCGGGGTGACGAGCGCCGCCGTCGGGACGGCCACGGTCGAGCAGATCGGCGCGCTGCGTCCGGACATCGCCTTCGTCGGGACGAACGGCCTGTCCGCGGGCTTCGGCCTGAGCACACCGGACGAGTACGAGGCGGCGGTGAAGGGGGCGTACGTCCTCGCGGCCCGGCGCAGCGTGGTCCTCGCGGACGCGGCGAAGCACGGGGTCGAGGCGCTCATGCGGTTCGCCCGGCTCGACGAGATCGACACGATCGTCACCGACGAGGAGCCGCCGGCCGACCTCGCCGGAGCGCTCGCCGAGGCCGACGTCGAGGTGGTCGTCGCATGACCACGAACACGAACACGACGCGCAGCACCATGAGCACCCGCATCGTCACCGTCACCCCGAACCCGAGCCTCGACCGCACGATCGAGCTCGCCGGCGAACTCCAGCGCGGCGCCGTCCAGCGCGCCACCCGCTCCACGGCCGAGCCCGGCGGCAAGGGCGTCAACGTCTCAAGGGTCGTCGTCGCGAGCGGCGGCGACACCGTGGCGGTGCTGCCCGGCGACGAGCTCGACCCGGTGCTGCTCGGCCTCGCGACGCGCGGGATCCCGACCGCGGCACTCCCGATCGGTGCACCGCTCCGCTCGAACGTCACGGTGACCGAGCCGACCGGCACGACGACGAAGCTCAACGAGCCCGGTCCGTCGCTCGCGGGTCGCCTCGAGGACCTCGCAGCACTCGTCGCCGACACCGCCGGTGCCACCGCGACCGGACCCGTCGCACGCTGGGTGGTCCTCGCCGGCTCCCTGCCCCCGGGGCTGCCGGACGACGCCCTCGCGGTCCTCGTCCGAGCCGTCCGGCAGCGCCACGGCGACGACGTCCGGATCGCGGTCGACTCCTCGGGCGTCCCCTTCACCGCGCTGCTGCAGTCCGGCGAGCGGATCGACCTCGTGAAGCCGAACGCCGAGGAGCTCGCCGAGGTCGTCGGCGGCGACCCGGACGAGTTCGAGCGGGACGTCGACGCGGCAGCGATCGCGGCGCAGCGCCTCCGTGACAAGAACGTCGGCACCGTGCTCCTCACGCTCGGCAGCGCCGGAGCCGTCCTCGTGACGGAGGACGGGAGCTACGCGGCCGCAGCACCCCGGATCGTGGCGCGCTCGACCGTCGGCGCGGGGGACTCCTCCCTCGCCGGCTACCTGCTCGCCGAGGTCGCCGGGCAGTCGCCCGAGCAGCGCCTCGCCCAGGCCGTCGCCACCGGAGCGGCAGCCGCCGCCCTCCCCGGCAGCGACGTCCCCGCCCTCGACCACACCGACCCGTCGGGCATCGAGGTCCGAGCGCTCGAGCGAGCGCCCGAACCCGCCTGACCCACCCCCGCACACACACTCAACCCCGCAGCACCCGCGCCCCCAGCGCCATTGCAAAGGAGCAACCCATGTCCGTCAACACGAGTCCACGCCTCATCAGCGTCCAGCTCGTCGGTCTCGACGAGGACCTCGGCGCCACCTCGAGCGACGTCATCCGCGTCCTCGCCGACCGCGTCGCCGCGACCGGCCGCGCGGCGGACGGGGCGTCCCTCGCCGCTGACGCGATCAAGCGCGAGGCCAGCGTCGGCACCGGCGTCCCCGGTGGCATCGCGATCCCGCACGCCCGGTCCGCGTCGGTCTCCGAGCCGACCCTGGCGATGAGCCGCCTCGCCCGGACGGTGTCGTTCGGCGCCCCGGACGGCGACGCCGACATCGTCTTCATGATCGCCGTGCCCGAAGGGGCCGACAAGGACCACCTCACGGTCCTCTCGACCCTGGCCCGTGCGCTCATCCGCGAGGACTTCACCGCCGCCCTCCGCGCCGCCGCCACCCCGCAGGAGATCGTGGACCTCGTCGACCGCGAGGTGAGCGGCGAGGTCGCGCAGGCCGGCGTCGGGACCGCGAGCAGCGCCTCCAGTGCGACCGCCACCGGCCAGGAGGCGCGACCCGCCGCCGCCACGCACGCCGCGGACGGCGACGCGGCCGGGTCCACCGCCGGAGCACGCAAGGTGCTCGTCGGCGTCACCGCCTGCCCGACCGGCATCGCGCACACCTACATGGCAGCCGACGCCCTCGTCGCCGCGGCACAGCGCGCGGGTGCCGAGATGCACATCGAGACGCAGGGGTCCTCGCAGGTCGAGCCGCTCGACCCGGCCCTCATCGCCCGCGCCGACGCCGTCGTCTTCGCGGTCGACGTGGACGTCCGCGACCGTGGCCGCTTCGCCGGCAAGCCCCTCGTGGCCGGCCCGGTCAAGCGCGGTGTCGACGAGCCGGACAAGATGATCGCCGAGGCCCTCCGAGCCGCTGACGACCCGAACGCCGCACGCGTGCACGGCAACGCGGCCGAGGCCGGCTCGAGCACCGCCAAGGACGAGCACTTCGGGCAGGCGCTCAAGCGCTGGCTGCTGACGGGTGTGAGCTACATGATCCCGTTCGTCGCGGGCGGCGGGCTCCTCATCGCGCTCGGCTTCCTGCTCGCCGGCTACGGCATCGCGCTGACCCACGGAGACTCGGGGCAGAACAACGCGGTCTACACGCTGACGAACTACACGCTCCTGAACCTGCCGCCGGAGGGTCTGGCGTACTACCTCGGTGCCGCCGCGTTCCAGATCGGTGGCGTGTCGCTCGGGTTCCTGGTGGCAGCGCTCGCCGGGTACATCGCCTACGCCATGGCCGACCGACCCGGCATCGCGCCCGGCTTCGTCGCCGGTTCGATCGCCGTCTTCATGAACGCCGGGTTCCTCGGTGGCCTGATCGGTGGTCTCATCGCCGGTGCCGCCGCCTACTGGATCGGCCGCATCCCGACCTGGCGTTGGCTGCGTGGCCTGATGCCCGTCGTGATCATCCCGCTGTTCGCGTCGATCATCGCCTCGGGGCTCATGCTGCTCGTGCTCGGCGGGCCCATCGCCTGGCTGATGACCCAACTGACCGAGTTCCTCAACTCGCTGTCCGGCGCCTCGGCGATCCTGCTCGGCATCATCCTCGGCCTGATGATGGCGTTCGACCTCGGTGGCCCGGTCAACAAGGTGGCGTACGCGTTCGCGGTCGCCGGCCTCGGCGCCGGATCCGCGACGAACGTCGTCCCGTTCGAGATCATGGCGGCCGTGATGGCCGCGGGCATGGTCCCGCCGCTGGCCCTGGCGCTCGCCTCGACCGTGCTCTACCGCAAGGGCTTCACGAAGCCCGAGCGCGAGAACGGCAAGGCCGCGTGGCTGCTCGGTGCCTCGTTCATCTCCGAGGGTGCGATCCCGTTCGCGGCGGCCGACCCGCTGCGCGTCATCCCGGCGTCGATGGTCGGTGCCGCGGTCACGGGTGCGATCTCGATGGCTGCCGGCGTGACCTCGCGGGCGCCGCACGGTGGGATCTTCGTGTTCTTCGCGATCGGGGACGTGGCGATGTTCATCGTCGCGATCCTCGCGGGCACCGTGGTGTCGGCGCTCGTGCTCGTCGGGCTGAAGAAGTGGGTGCGGCGGGCGCCGGCGGCCGACGCAGCCGTGTCCGAGACGGCGGACGACCGCGTGGCCGTCGCCGTGTAGTGGTCGTCACCACGGACGGACGGGAGGCGCGGTGCCGGCTGGCACCGCGCCTCCCGTCCGTCCGTGGTCGCGACCACCGCACTTCGTGAGCAGGAATGGTCGGGTGGGCAGGCGGGACCCGACCGTTTCTGCTCACGAAACGCAGCGCGCGCCTGCGCGCGTGCGCGGGCCTGCGTGCGCGGGCGCGCGGACTCAGTCCGCGATGTTCGCGGTGACGGCGTCGATGTAGGCCGCACGCTCCTCGCGCGAGTGCGGCCGCCCCGGCACCCCCGGCCGCTGCTCCCACGGGAACGGCCCGGCGTCGTGCCGGTACTCGATCCCCATCGCCTCGAGCCGAGCGAGGTGCTCGGCGAGCCGCCCCCGGAACTCGGCGGCGTCTCGGGGCCCGGTGACGTCGGCCGACCAGAGCGCCTCGGCGAGGGCGGCGACCCGCGGGAAGAGCTGGTAGTCGAGCTTGCGGGCGGTGTCCACGTGCTCGGTCCACATGTTGCCCTGGCCACCGATCACGTGGGCGCGTTCGGCGTCGGTGAGGTCCGCCGGCACCGGGTCGAAGGCGAACACGTCGTCGACGGAGAGGACGATCGACACCGGGATGGGCTCGGTCTCGAGGTCGCTCTGCCGGTAGTCGAGGTACACCTGGTCGTCCGGGGCGGAGATCACGTCGTGGCCCCGCTTCGCCGCGGTCCGGGCGCCGGTGAGCCCACGCCACGAGAGCACGGTCGCGGACTTCGAGAGCGTGCCGCCCTCGAGGATCTCGTCCCACCCGAACGCCCGCCGCCCGTGCGACTCGACGTGCGCGGCGAGCCGGCCGATGATCCACGCCTGGAGCTGCTCCTCGTCGTCGAGGCCGAGCTCGCGGATGCGTTCCTGCGTGCGGGGGTCGTCCTCCCACTGGACCTTGGGGCACTCGTCGCCGCCGACGCCGATGTACTCGGAGGGGAACAGGGCGATGACCTCGTCGAGGACGTCCTGGAAGAAGGTGATCGTGGACTCCTCGGCGTTGAGGACGTCCTCGGCGATGCCCCACTCCGTCCACACGTCGATCGGCTCGCCCGAGACGCCGAGCGACGGGTAGGCGGCGAGGGCGGCGCGGACGTGCCCCGGCGTCTCGATCTCGGGGACGACGGTGACGAACCGGTCGGCCGCGTAGGCGACGATCTCGCGGATGTCGTCCTGCGTGTAGTAGCCGCCGTGCGGACGACCGTCGAACGCCGCCGGGTGCAGCACCCCGTCGGCGTCCGGCACGTGCGCCCCGACCTGCGACTCCTTCCGCCACGAGCCGACCTCGGTCAGGCGCGGGTACTTCCGGATCTCGATGCGCCACCCCTGGTCCTCGGTGAGGTGGAAGTGCAGTCGGTTGAGCCGGTGCGCGGCGAGCTGGTCGATCACCCGCATGACCTCGTGCTTGGTGCGGAAGTGCCGGGCGACGTCGAGCATGACGCCGCGCCAGGCGAACGCGGGGGCGTCCTCGACGGTGACCGCCGGGAGCGTCCACGGGCCGGTGCCGACCCGGCCCTTGCGGTAGACGTCGGCCGGCAGCGACTGCAGGAGCGCCTGGACGCCGTAGAAGACGCCCGCCGGGCCCCCGCCGGTGATCTCGACCCGGTCGGCCGTGACCCGCAGCCGGAACGACTCGGAGCGGTCACCGGCCGGTCCGGTGGGGAGCGTGTCGTCGTCGGCGACACGGAGTGCGATCACGTCCGTGCGCGCGGTGTCGACCCCGGCCGCGTCGTCGGCGTCGCGCACCGGCAGCCCGGTCGACCCCCGCAGGGTCTGCTGCAGGTACAGTCGGACCGACTCGCTCGCGGCGTCTGCGGCGATGCGGGTCGACGGGGTGATCGCGAAGGCGCCGGCACCCGGTTCGGTGCGGCGCGGCCGTGGGATGAGCATGTCGGAGTCCACCATTCCTCAATGATCTTTCGTAATATGGAGGCTATGGCCGTGGACGAGACCGTGTCAACGCTTCCGAACGGTGTCGTCGGCAGCACGCCGGGGATGCTCCGACTCATCAACTCGCGTGCGCTCCTCGCGGAGCTCTTCCGTGACGACGGCTCGCACACCGTCACCGAGCTCGGGCAGACCGTGGGCCTGTCGCGCCCCACGGTCGAGGCGGCGCTGGCCGACCTCGTCGACGAGGGGTGGGTCACCGAGGCCGAGGCGATCGCCACGCCGAACAAGGCGGGTCGCCGCGCGAAGCGGTTCCGCGCGGACGCCGGGGCCGGATCGGTGCTCGGGGTCGACCTCGGGCTGCACGGCATCGTGGGGCTCCGCTCGGACCTCCGCGGTCGGCAGCTCGCCCGGGTCGAGGAGGTCTACACCGACCTCGCCTCCGCCGAGCAGGCGTGGGAGAGCGTGCAGGACGTCGTCCGTCGTCTGGTCGAGGGCACCGACCCGTCGCGGCTCCTCGCCGCCACCTTCGGGGTCCCGGCCGTCGTGGACCGTTCCGGCGAGATCGACTACACCGTCGCGGTCCCGCAGTGGGTCGAGCGACGGGTCCCCGGCCGGATCGGCGACCTCTTCCCCACGGCCACCACGTTCTTCGACAACGACGCCAAGCTCGCCGCCACCGCCGAGGCGATGTGGGGACGCTTCCGCGGCGTGCGGGACGGCCTGTACCTGGTGATGGGTCGCCAGATCGGCGCGGCCTACCTGGTCGACGGGTCCCTCGCGCGCGGTGCGCGCGGGGCGGCCGGCGAGATGGGCGGCCTGGCGTCGACCGGCTGGCCCGGCGCACCCGCCCGACTGGAGGCGCGGATCGCCCCCGGTACGGACGTCGAGTCCGTCATGGCGTCGGCCGGGCAAGGCGACCCGGACGCCGCCGCGGCCGTGCGGGCGCTCGCCGCGGACGTCGCGCCCGGGGTCGTGCAGCTCATCGCGACGATCGACCCCGAGGTGGTCGTCGTCGGGGGAGAGGTCCTGCCCGCGGCCCCGGTGTTCTGCGAGGCCCTGACCGAGATCGTCACGCCGCAGCTCCGGCACCCCGTCGAGATCGTCCCGTCGACGGTCGGCCGCGACGCCGTGGCGCGCGGCGCCCTCGCCCGTTCCCTGACCCACGTCCGGACGACGCACATGGGACTCGGCTGACGTCCAGGCTGCGTGCCGGGTCCTGACAGGGCACTCAGGCACCATCGGGGGATGACGACTGCCGTGGCTGCGCCTGCCCACACCATGACCGTCGCCGCCGGCGACTCCGCCGCGGACCCCGAGATGGGCGGGCTCTCCGGCCTCGTGCTGCAGCTCATCGACGCCCTGGGGGAGTGGGGCGTCGCGCTGATGCTCTTCGTCGAGACGGTCTTCCCGCCGATCCCGTCCGAGGTGATCCTGCCGTTGGCCGGGTTCCTGGCGGGTGCCGACCGGATGAACCTCGTGCTCGTCCTGCTGCTCGCGACGCTCGGCTCCTACCTCGGCGCGCTGGTGCTGTACTGGCTCGGCGCCGTCATCGGCTTCGAGCGGACGACGCGCTGGCTCGGCAAGCTGCCCCTCGTCGACGAGGACGACTTCCGCAAGGCGGCGGACTGGTTCCACCGGCACGGCAAGAGCGCGGTCTTCTTCGGCCGGTTCGTCCCGATCGTCCGCAGCCTCATCTCGCTGCCGGCCGGAGCGGACCGGATGCACCTCGGGACGTTCTCGGTGTTCACGATCATCGCGAGCGGGATCTGGAACAGCGCCCTGGTTCTGCTCGGAGCGGCCTTCGGGACCCAGTACGACAAGGTCGAGCAGTACACCGAGTGGATCGACCGGGTCCTCTACGTGGCGATCGCCGTCGTCGTGGTGACGTTCGTCGTCCGACGGGTCCGACGCATCCGGGCCGAGCGGAACCAGCGCACCGAGCACGGCGCAGTGCCTGCCCGAGGCCGTCGTCGCGCCGAGCCCGCCGGCGACTGAGCGCTCACGCCTTCGTCAGCGCCGACTCCTTGTGGGCGGCGCGCTTGCCGGACTTCTCCGACTCGACGATCCAGTACGGGTCGTCGTCGCTCGGCTTGAACGACTGGCCGTCGAACTCGAAGTCCGAGACCCGCTTCTGCACGAGCGTGCCGGTCGTCTTCCCCTGCGACGTGTTCCAGTGCACGGTGTCGCCCTTCGACAGCGCCATGGTGTCCTCCTTGCGTGATCGCTCACCTGTTCGGACGTCGGACTGTACCCCGATGCATCCGCATGAACACAGGGAAGTGGGCCGATCACGATGTCATAACGTCCGCGCGGATCACGGGGCGGCCGCGTACCGTAGTGGGTGAGTCACCACGTTGGCAACTGCCACGGAACACCGGCTCCGGACGGAACGACATCAGCCATGACCCTGCTGAACGACACACGGTCGGAAACGGTCCTCTCGGGCCGCTACCGCCTCGTGAAGCTCATCGGCACGGGCGGCATGGGATCCGTCTACGAAGCACGTGACGAGCACACCTACCGTGCCGTCGCCGTGAAGCTCTTCGCCACGCCCGAGTCGATGACCACGGCCGACCGGGTCCGCCAGGAGCGCGAGATCCGGCTGCTCAGCATGCTGTCGCACCCGGGGCTCATCCCGCTGTACGACGCCGGCACCCACGACTTCGAGGACGGTCCGCACCGGTACATCGTGATGGAGCTCATCGCGGACACGACGCTCCTGCGCCGGCTCGCCGGGGGCGCCCTGCACAACTACGAGGTGGCCGACCTCGGCGCCCAGCTGGCCGACGCGCTGGCGTACGTGCACTCGCGCGGCATCGTCCACCGCGACGTCAAGCCGGCGAACATCCTCATCAGCGACGAGGGCTCGTCGGGCTTCGCGCGCACCGTGAAGCTCACCGACTTCGGCGTCGCCCACTTCGTCGACGGCTCGCGCCTGACGAACGACGGCACCATCATCGGCACGGCCGCGTACCTCAGCCCCGAGCAGGTCGCCGGGGAACCGATCGGCTTCGCCACCGACGTCTACTCGCTCGGACTGGTGCTGCTCGAGGCCCTCACCGGCAAGCAGGAGTACTCCGGCACCCTCATCGAGGCGGCACTCGCACGGCTCCGCCACGACCCCGAGATCCCGGACGGCATCGCGCCGGAGTGGCGGGACCTCCTCGCGAAGATGACCGCGCGCAACCCCGACCGCCGCCCGACCGCGGTGGCGATCGCGAACGCCCTCCGCGGTGGTTCGGCCCAGATCACCGGTCCGGTGCCGCTGGGGCCGCAGCGCGTGAAGCACAAACGCGACCACCGCCTGCACCGTGCCGCGCACCGGCACGCGAAGCGCGGGACGTTCGTCACCGTGCGGCGCTGGCGGCGGCGCAACGTGCTCGTCGGGTCGTTCGCGGCCTTCGGCGTCCTGGTCGCCTGCGGGGCGTCCTACGTCGCCGGCACCCTGCACTAGGCCGGTCGCACGGCCGCCGCGCACCCCGCACCGGCGGCCGCTCCGCACCTCCGGGGTCCCTGGCAGGATGGACGGCATGACCGACCAGCGATGGATCAAGATCTGCGGACTGTCGACCCCTGCGACCGTGGACGCCGCCATCGACGCGGGTGCGGACGCGGTCGGGTTCGTCTTCGCCGCCGGCAGCCCCCGGACCGTGACGGCGGACCTCGCGAAGGAGCTCGTCGAGCGGGTGCCGGACGGCATCGACGCGGTCGGGGTCTTCCGTGACCAGGAGATCGACGAGGTCGTCGGCATCGCCTCGGCCGTGGGGCTCACCACGCTGCAGCTGCACGGCGGCGAGTCGGCCACGGACTTCGCGCGCGCCCGCGACGCCGGGTTCTTCACGATCCGGGCGGTCGCGGCCGAGGACTACCTGGCCGAGACGCCGGAACAGCGTGCGTCGTACGACCACGACCTGCTCCTGCTCGACGCCGCGGTGCCGGGCAGTGGGCGGCTCATCGACCCCGCCTCGATCACGGGGAAGGTCGACGAGGCGTGGATCCTCGCGGGCGGGCTGACGCCGGCCAACGTGGTCGCGGCGATCGAGTCGCTCGACCCGGACGGCGTGGACGTGTCGAGCGGTGTCGAGTCCGAGCGCGGCGTGAAGGACGAGGCGAAGATCCGGGCGTTCGTCGAGGCGGTCCGCAGCATCCCCTGAGTGGTTCGCCGCGCCTCCCGTCCGTCGGCGCGTCAGCGCAGGGTGGGGATCAGCTCCGTGAGGAACGCGTCGGTGTCCTCCCAGCCCTCGACCGCGTGGCAGGGGACGCCGAGGGCCTTCACCGGGTAGTCGTTGCCCTCGGGGTCGAGGCGGTCGCCGACGAACAGCATGTCGTCGAGCGCGACGCTCGTGATCTCGGCCAGGCGCTGCATGCCGTACGCCTTGTCGATGCCCTTGCGGGTGATGTCGACGCTCGTCGAGCCACCGGAACGGACCTCGAGGTCGGGCAGCTCGGCCTGGACGCGCCGCCGGAGCTCGTCCTTCTTCGCGCCCGTCGGGTCCCACTGCTTCTTCACGTCCACCGGAGCGGACTGGCCGAGCGCGGAGAACGTGATCTGGGACCCGCGGTCCTCGAGGATGGGTCCCCACGTCTCGGACTCCCAGAACCCGGCGGCCTTTGCCTCGGCCTCGACCGCGGCCAGGGCGCGCGCCTTCTGCTCGTCGGTGAGGTCCTCGGCGTACTGGAGCGCCCAGTCGTTGCCGGTCCACCGGTAGTAGGCGGTGCCGCAGGTCGGCAGGAGGTGCAGGTCGTCGAGCACGAGCCCGTCGCGACGCCGCAGGGGTGCGACCAGCTGCTGCTCGAACTGCTGGAAGTTGCCGCCGGAGATCACCGCGACCGGCACGACCTCGAGCAGGGACGCGAAGGTCTCGAGCATCCGGGGGTCGAGCGCGGACTTCGAGGGGGCGAGGGTGTCGTCCAGGTCGAAGGCGACGAGGCGGGGCGTGGTCATGCCCCGATCCTGCCAGAGGCCCCCGATCACATGCCGGGTGCGATGCCCTGCCCGGACGGCGCTGCGTGATGTCTGCGGTGTCACGCGCGGTGCGTGGCGGGCACCCGGTCGCGGTCGTACGTGATGTCGGTGTAGCCGTGCGGCGCCGGGGAGCCGTCCTCGTCGAGGTTGACGAACACGACCTCGTCGATGGTGAGGATGCTGCGGTGCGTGAAGAGGTTCCGTGCCTCGGCCCGCATCGTCAGCGAGGTGCGGCCGAAGCGGGTGGCGACGAGACCGATCTCGACGATGTCGCCCTCTCGCGCGGACGACACGAACACGATCTCGGACATGTACTTCGTGACGACCTTGCCGTTGCCGAGCTGGATGATCGCGTAGACGGCGGCTTCCTCGTCGATCCAGCGGAGGAGGCTGCCGCCGAACAGGGTGCCGTTGGCGTTGAGGTCCTCCGGACGGACCCACTTGCGGGTGTAGAAGTTCATCTCGGGGCCGGGGGTGTTCGCGTCGCGCTGCATGTCAGTACATGCTACGCCCCGCCGCACACGGCAGCGGCCGCACCCCGGTGGGGATGCGGCCGCGTGCGGTGGTGCAGGACTACTCCTTGACGAGGACGACCTCGTCGAGGGGGAGACGGGTCCGCGGGGCGACCTCGCGCTCGGCGGCCTTGTCGTCGAGCTGCGACGGGTCCGCCACGGTGCCGATCGCGGTGACCGTGTAGGGCAGGAACCGCTCCGGCAGGTCGAACGCGGCACGGAGACCCTCGGCGTCGATGCCCGCCATCTGGTGCACGTGCAGGCCCTCGGCGTGCGCCTGGACGGTCAGGGCCGCGAGGGACTGGCCGAGGTCGTACTGGGCGAAGGGACGCTCGTCGCCGTCCTCGGTCACGGTCTCGAGCACGCCGACGACCAGGGCGCTGGCGCGGAAGGCCCAGGCGGCGTTGAAGCCGAGCAGGTTCTCGTTGATCTTCCGGAACGTCTCGGTGCCACGGCGGCCGGCGATGAAGCGGCGCGGCTGGAAGTTCATGGCCGACGGGGCCCAGCGAGCGGCTTCGAGGACCGCGTCGTACGCCGCGTCGTCGATCGTCGCGGTCTCGTCGTACGAACGGGGGCTCCACCGCTCCTCGAGCAGGGGGACGAGGGGCTGGCTGGAGTCGGTCGAACGCGTGAGCGTGCTGGAGTTCGTCGAGGTCATGGTGGGCACAACGGTATTCGATACGTTCGCATTTCCGGCCTGAGCAACGTCACATGGTGCAAGGATGGAGCCGATGGGTGGCGTGTTGACCGGGTTCGCGATCATCGGCGCGATCATCGCCGCCGGGTACGTCGTCGGACGCATCGGACTGCTCGGCCAGCACGCCCAGTTCGTGATGAGCCGACTCGCGTTCTTCGTGCTCATGCCCTGCCTGCTCTTCCACACGATCGCCACGGCGGACATCCACGTCCTGTTGTCGCCGATGCTGTGGGTGTCCCTGCTCAGCGCGGTCGTGGTGGCCATCGGTGCCGGCGTGGTCTTCCGGGTCGTCCTGCGCCGGCCGCTCGCGACCACGACGGTCGGGGCGCTCGCCGCGAGCTACGTCAACGCGAACAACATCGGGCTGCCGGTCGCCGTGTACGTCCTCGGGCAGGCCACCGCGGTCGTGCCGGTCATCCTGCTGCAGCTCATCGTGCTCGCGCCGATCGCGCTGACGATCCTGGACACCGCGACCTCGGCGGGCGGGAGCTGGTGGCGCCGGGTCTCGGGGCCGTTCCGGAACCCGATCATCATCGCCTCGCTCGTGGGCCTGGTCTTCTCGGCGACGGGCATCGACCTGCCGACGCCCGTGCTCGAGCCGTTCTCGCTCGTCGGCGCGGCCGCCGTGCCCGTGGTCCTGCTGTCGTTCGGGATGAGCCTGCACGGTGCGACCCCGCTCCGCGACCCGGCGATCCGGACGGACGTCATCGTGGCGTCGGCGATCAAGCTCGTCGTGATGCCGGCCGTGGTGTTCGTGTTCGCCCGGTTCGTGTTCGGGCTGGGGGACCAGGACGTCTTCGTGCTCACGACCCTCGGGGCGCTGCCGGCAGCGCAGAACGTGTTCAACTACGCGCAGCGGTACGGGGCGGCGGTGCCGGTCGCGCGGGACGTGGTGCTCATCTCGACGATCGGTTCCGTGCCGGTGCTGGTCGCGGTCGCCGCGCTCCTGCACCCGTAGCCGCGTGACGCATCGGGGCGGCGCGTACCGTGGGCGCCACCGAACGGAAGAGGAGGTCCCCGATGGACACCATGGCGATGATGAAGACCATGTCCACGAGCGAGATGCCCGTGGCGATGGACGCTGAGCTCATGCAGGACACGATGATGGCGATGAACGCCGCGTCGATGGCCGCGACGATGTGCTCCGCGAGCGACATGCAGATGGGTGCCGACATGGCCACCTGTGCCGCGATGTGCTCGAACACGGCGATGATGGCCGACACCGGCATGCGGATGATGATGCGCCCGATGGGCATGGACGCGGACAGCATGCGCGCGATGCTCACCGCCTGCGTCGCGATGGGCACGGCGTGTGCCGCCGAGTGCCGCAGCCACGCGGACATGGACGAGTCGTGCCGCTACTGCGCGATGGCGTGCGACGAGATGGTCGCGAAGTGCGAGGCGATGATGGCCTCGATGACCGCCTGACGCGTCACGCGGTGCGCGCGGTGGTCTTCCGACCGCCGGCGCTGAGGATCTCCGCGGCCGGGTGGTGGGCGACCGGGTCGCCGACCGACACGAGCGTGTCGGCGTCCGCCACCCGCAGCTGCGTCACGCCGCCGTCGAGGAACGCGACCACCACGTCGGCGGGGCGTGTCTCGACGACGATGCCGTCCCTCCAGGCGCGGGGCGTGGCGTCGGCCATGACGCGCTGGATCGGAAGGATCGTCGACGGGGTCGTGCGGGACATGGCTTCACCTGCTCTCGAAGGGGTTCGGTGCAGGCAACGTACGTCGCTGGGTCCGTCCCGCTCAACGAGGGCGGACGCGGGGAGTAACAGAAGGCGTCAGAAGATCATCGGCCGGTCGTCGTCGAGCGAGGTCTCGAGGTCGAGGTCGACCGACACCGGGACGTGGTCGCTCGGCGCGTCACCCTTCCGCTCGTCGCGGTGGATGCGGGCGTCCGTCACGACGTCCGAGAACGCCTGCGAGCCCATGATGAAGTCGATGCGCATGCCCTCGTTGCGGGGGAAGCGCAGGGACTTGTAGTCCCAGTAGGTGTAGCCGTCCGGCACGATCGGGCGGACGACGTCCTGCAGGCCACGCGCCTCGAACTCCCGGAAGGCCGCGCGCTCGGGTTCGGTGACGTGCGTGTGCCCCTCGAAGACCGAGACGTCCCACACGTCGGAGTCGAGCGGCGCCACGTTCCAGTCGCCCATCAGCGCGAGCGGCTGCTCGGGGTGCGCGGTGAGCCACTCCGAGGTGCGGTCGGCCAACTGCCCGAGCCAGTCGAGCTTGTACGTGTAGTGCGGGTCGCCGACCTCGCGCCCGTTCGGCACGTAGAGGCTCCACAGGCGGACGCCGTCGACCGTGACACCGAGGGCGCGGGCCTCCACCGGGAGGTCGGGGCCCTCGTGCCCCTTGAGGAACCCGGGCTGGCCGGGGAAGTCGCGGGTGACGTCCTCGAGCGGGAGTCGGCTGGCGAAGGCCACCCCGTTCCACTGGTTCAGGCCGTGCGCCTCGACCTGGTACCCGGCGGCCTCGAACGCCTCGACCGGGAACTGCTCCGGCTTGCACTTGATCTCCTGCATGCCGAGGACGTCGACGTCCTCGCGCACCAGCCAGTCGACGATCCGACCCACTCGGGTGCGGACGGAGTTCACGTTCCAGGTCGCCACGCGCATGGGTCCGAACCTACCGTGCGCCGGCCCGGCGGGGCTCCGTGCGCCGGCCCGGCGGGGCTCCGCGCGCCGGGCCGTGCTCCCGGGCGGAGCACGGCACGATGGTGTTCGCTGGACACCAGGACGAGACTGCATCGGAGGCACTCATGGCATCGACGACGAACCGCGTCGACGGGACCGCGACGACGGGCACCACGACGACGCAGGTCACCACCAAGGGCCGGACGATCATCGACGACACGGTCGTCGCGAAGGTCGCCGGCATCGCCGCCCGGGACGTCCCCGGCGTCTTCGCGCTCGGCGGCAACGCGGCCCGGGCGTTCGGCGCGATCCGTGACGCGATCGGCTCGAGCGCGCTCGGCCAGGGCGTCCGCGTCGAGGTCGGCGAGACGCAGGTCGCGGTCGACCTGACGATCGTCGTGGACTACCCGACGCCGATGATGGACGTCGCCACCGCGGTGCGCGCCGCCGTCACGACCGCGGTCACCGAGCTCGTCGGGCTCGAGGTCACCGAGGTCAACATCGCCATCAACGACGTGAACATCCCCGCCCTCAACGGTGTCGCCGACGACGCCGAGGGCCGCGTCCGGTGAACGCCACCGTCGTCGGCATGGGTGTCGGCGCACTGCTCGCGATCGTCGCCGTGACGCTCGGCGCCTGGGCGTTCGTCGTGGTGGCCGTCTGCATGCTCGTGGGCGGGATCGTCGCCCGCATCGTCACCGGCGACGTCGACGTGCGCCGACTCCTCGACGTGCTGCGCGGACGCCGGAGCTCGTCGTGAGCACGCCCGCCGTCGCCGGTCCCGGCAGCGGCGGACGGGTCCCCGGCTCCGACCGGATCGGTTCGGCAGCCCTCGTGCACACCGCGCAGGCGGTCGCTGCGGAAGCGCTCCGGGTGTCGTTCCAGGAGGCGCGTGCCCGGGTCGCCGACGACGGCCGCGGTGGGCTGGCGGTCGAGATCACCGCACCGCTCGCCGTCCCCGCGCTGGGGAGCCACGCGGTCCCCGACGAACCCGTCACCACCTCGGCGCACCGCGCCCGCGGCACGATCGCCGAGCGGCTCCGCACCATCACCGGCCGACAGGTCGAACGGGTGACCGTGACGTTCTCGACATCCGTCGTCGACACCCCGAGGAGGGTCCGGTGACCGAGCGTTCCCTGCCGCCCGGCCCGACCCATGACCGGGTGTACCGCCGGATCGTCCGCCGCGAGACGAACGCCTCGCGGTCGGGAGCGGTCGTCGTCGTGATGCTCGTCACCCTCGTGCTCGCCGCGGCCGCCGTGTTCGCCGCCGCACTCGTGTTCCTCGACCAGCGTGCGCTCGGTGTCGACCCCCGCGCGGTCGTGGACGCCGCCGCCCGGGCGCCCCGCGGGCTCGACGCGACCGTCGTGGTCGGCATCGCGGCGATCGTCGCGCTGGTCGGTCTCGTGTTCCTCGCGCAGGGCCTCCTGCCGCAGCGTCGCCCCCGGCACGCGATGTCGTCGTCGCGGCTCGCCGTGGTCGTCGATGACGAGGTGCTCGCATCGGCCGCCGCGCGGGCCGCACGGTCGGCCACCCGGCTCGGTCAGGACGCGGCCGTCGGCACCGTCGGCCGTCGGACCGTCGACGTCGTGCTCCGCCCGCCCGCGGGTGCCGACGTCCCCGCGGTCGCCGCGACCGAGGCCGTGACCGCGGAGTTCGCCGCGATCGACGCGCAGCCCGGTGTCACCGCGCGGGTCCGCGTGCAGCCGACCGGACGGGTGGACGGATGAACGCGACGAACCGCGTCGTCGGACGGACGGCGCTCGTGCTGGTCGGACTCGCGCTGCTCGTGCTCGGCGTCGGGGCGATCCTCGTCCAGACGCTGCCGTGGGCGGCCACGGCGTGGCACGAGCGTGCCGGCGTGCTCGACGCCCTGGGCGCGGATGCCCCGCGCGAGACCTCGGTGACGGCGTGGACCTGGGTCCTCGGCGGCGCGGTGGTGCTCGGGGTCCTGGCGATCGTGGTGCTGTCGACGCTCGGTGGCGGTCGGGTCGGCACCGTGGTCGAGGACGACGGGTCCGCCGGCGGGGTCGCTGGTTCGGTCCGGATCGACGCCGCCGCGGTGCAGCACGCGCTGTCGTCGGCGATCGGTGCCATGCCGCAGGTGGGCTCGCTCGCGGTCGACGTGTTCCGGGTCCGGGGCAGCCGGGCGATCCGGATCCGCGTCCGACCCCGGCGCGGAGCCTCGCCGCGCGACATCACGACCGGGGTGGAGGACATCGTCGCCGACCTGGACGCCCTGCTCGGGGACCGTCTGCCGGTCCTGCTCGAGATCGCCCGGGGTGGCGCGGACTCCGGCCGCACGGACCGGGTGCACTGAGGTCGGCATGCCGCGCTCGATCGACGGACTGTCCCGCGCGCGGGGTGCCGTCGCGGTGCCCGCGGTCGTCCGTGGCGTCGCACGGGGTCGTCCGGTGCAGGCCGTGTGGGTCAACGAGATCGGTGGCCGGACGTTCCGCATCGGTGCGGACGGCCTGGCTGAGGAGTACGTCAAGGTGCTCCCGCACGCCTACGCGCCGTGGATCGTCGGCGAGGCCGCACGCCTGACCTGGGCCTCCCGGTACGCGCGGGTCCCGGAGCTCCTCGACCACGGGGTCGACGACGAGGGGGCCTGGCTCCGCACCCGCGCGCTGCCGGGGTGGAGCGCGGTCGACCCCCGGTGGCACGACGAACCGCGCACGGCCGTGATCGCGGCCGGCGAGGGACTGCGGGCGCTGCACGACACCCTGCCCGTGCTCGACTGCCCGTTCGAGTGGTCCACCGTGCAGCGGGCCGGACGGGCCCGCGCTGCCGGCGCCGACCCCGACGCGCTCGGTCCGGAGCCGCCCGTGGACCGCGTGGTGGTGTGCCACGGCGACCCGTGCACGCCGAACACCCTGATCGGCGCGGACGGTCGGTTCGCCGGGCACGTCGACCTCGACGCCCTCGGCATCGCCGACCGCTGGGCGGACCTGGGCGTGGCGACGATGGCGCTCGGGTGGAACTACGGCCCCGGGTGGGACGGACTCTTCCACGAGGCGTACGGGCTGCCCGTCGACGAGGAGCGGACGGCCTGGTACCGGGCGCTGTGGAACCTGGACGACGACGGCATCGAGACCGCGTCCGGCATCGAGACCGCGTCCGGCACGGAGACCGCCCACGGGACGAGCGCCGGACCGGATGCCCGACGGGACGGCTAGAAGGCCACGCCCCGCGCCTGCATGAACGGCACAGGGTCGACCGTGGCGCCGTTCACGTGGACCTCGAAGTGCGTGTGGCAGCCGGTCGAGTTGCCGGTGGAGCCGACGAGCGCGATCAGCTGCCCGGCCGACACCTGCTGGCCGGGGCTGACTCGGAACCCGCCGTTCACGATGTGCCCGTAGGCCGTCTGGACCCCGCCGCCGTGGCTGATCCGCACGTAGTTGCCGTACCCGCCGTACCAGCCGGCGTAGTCGACCGTGCCGGCGGCCGCCGCGACGATGGGCGTCGAGCACCCGCTCGCGAGGTCGGCGCCGTCGTGCTTGATCACGGTGCCGTAGATCGGGTGCACGCGGTACCCGTAGGGGCTGATCACGTACCCGCTGGCCGGACGGACCCACCCGGTCCCCGAGCCGGACCCCGGCGAACCGCTGGAACCCGAGCCGCTGCTGCCGGTACCGCCACCCCCGCCGCCGCTGCCGGCGTTGGCCGCGTTCGCGGCGTTCTGGGCGGCGATGGCCCGGAGGTAGGCCTCGCGCGCGGCCTTCTCCTCCGCCGCCTTGCGCACGGCCTCGCCCTTGGCGAACTCGGCCTCGGTCCGGACCCGGCCGGAGGTCAGCGTCGCGAGCTGGGCGTCGAGCCGTGCCTTGTTGGTCTGCTGTTCGTCGTAGGCGGCCTGCACCTTGTCCGCCGCGGCCTGGGAGGCCTGCATGCGGCGCTCGGCCTCGGCAGCGAGGTCGTCGAGCGCCTCGGACGCACGGTCGGCCTGCGCGGTGAGGGACCGGGCGACGGCGGCGTCGGCGGTGGCTGCGGCCTCGACGCGTTCGGCCTGCTCGGAGAGCTTGCTGAGCGCACCGAGGTTGTAGAGGAGGTCGCTGGCGTCCTGGCCGCCGGAGATCACGGACGCGGTGACGTCGGCGCCGCCGGACCGGGCCATCTGGGCGGCGAACTGCCCCGCCTGGGCGGCGCTCTGCTCGGCGACCTCGGCGTGGTCGTCGGCGTCGGCGCGGAGCCGCTGTTCCTTCTCGGCGGCGTCCTGCGCTTCGCTCTGCGCATCGAAGAACTCGGTGCCGAGGCGCTCGGCTTCGGCCTCGGCCGCTTTCACCTTGCTCGACAGCCCGGAGATGATGCCGCGGATCTCGGTGATCTGGTCCTGCTTGTCGGACTCCTGCCCGCGCGCGGCCATGACCTCGTCCCACGAGGGGTAGGTCGCCGCGCTCGCCACCGGCGCGTCGAACACCACCGTGCCGACGAGGCCCGCGAGCGCGAGGCCGGTGGCGGCGAGACGGAGTCGGACGGCGGCACGGGGACGGGAGTGGCTGGTGGGACGAGTCACGGGCACGAGCCTATACATCCGTTCAGGCACGATCGGCCGTCGCCGCGCGGCTGTGGACAACTTCGCAGGGCGGTCGTTCAGAAGCCGCGTTCCCGCCGGACGGCATCGGCACTGTCGACGACGTCCCGCTGCAGGACGGCGGCGCCCGACGTCCCGGCGTAGTCGTACACGTCGAACCCGGTGCAGTGCGTGATCGTCGCGGGCGGGCCGAGGGAGTCCTCGACGGCGGTCGTCCAGACGTCGCCGGACCCGATCACCACGAAGGTCGGCGCGGCGTCGCGGTAGGCCCCCAGGTCGACGAGCCAGGGGTAGGTCGCGAACGTGTCCCGCACCTGCAACAGCTGCACGTTCGTGGACGCGTACGTGGCGAGCGGGCGGACCGTCCAGAACTGCCCGACCCCGACGACGTCCCGCCCGTCGGCCCAGCGGTCGAGGCAGGCCGCCGGGTCGTAGCGGGCCTGTGCGACCGCGCGGGCGGTGCTCGGTGCGGTGGCGATCCCGGCGAGCAGCACCCCGGCGGCCGCCAGGGCGAGCACGGCCCGGATGCCGCGTCGCGGCCGGTGCACCTGGGTCCGGCGGACGGCGGTGCGGGCGAGCTCGGCGACCGCGACCAGGGCGAGCAGCGGTGCCGTCACGATCGGCTCGAGGTACCGCGGGGTCTCCGAACCCGCGACGACGACCCCGACCGACACCGCCACGACGGTGACGAGCGGGAGCGCTGCGGCGACGAGGACGGTCCGCGAGGTCCGGACCCGCCACGCCCAGACGGTGCCGCCGACCGACAGGAGCACCCCCACGAGCAGCAGGAGCAGCCCCGCGTCGCCCGCCGCCGACCCCGCGCGGTCGTCGGTGAGCGCGGCGAAGAACCCGAGCGTCTCGCCGGCCCGCGACGGCTGGACGTAGGTCGACGGGTCGAGGGACACGAACGGCCGCAGCGGGATCCGCAGCAGGTACCCGACGACGGACCCGAGGGTGAGCGTCGCGGCGAGCAGCCCGACCGGACGCCACGGGAGCCGGCGGGCGAGTGCCAGGAGCACGAGGGTCACGACGACCGGGGCGGCCGACCACGGGACGTACAGCGGGTTCGACGCCGTCGTGCACGCGGCGACGAGGCCGAGCACGACGAGGACCGTGACGGACGCCCGCCCGAGCCGCACCGCACGGAGCACGAGCACCGCGGTGCCGAGCATCGCCAGCACCGCGCCGTAGTAGTACGTCGTCGTGAGGAGCAGGGACGCGAGCTCCAACGAGGTCGCGGTGGCCGACGACTCGGTGAGCACCAGGAGCGTCACGAACCCGAGGGCGACCGCGGACACCGCGATCCGGGCCGACCGCCGGGCCGCAGGCATGAGCTCGTTCGCCGCGGCCCGGACGAGCGCGTACACGGCGAGCAGCACGAGGACGCCGTTCAGCGCGAGCGCCTGCTGCGGCGTGGCCGTCACGACGGAGCAGAGGAGGTAGACCGGCAGCTCCGGGAAGAAGAACAGCGCCGGGGACATCGCCCACTCGAACGGCTGCCCGAGCTGCATCGACCGTTCGACGAGCGGCAGCAGCACCGAGTCCCCGTCGTACCAGAGCAGGGCGACCCTGGAGGTCGCGACGACGTGGCGCAGGGCGATGACGGCCAGGGCCAGCGCGACCAGGGCGCCCAGCGCCTCCTGGCCGACCGCGAGCCGTCGCGCGCGCCACCGCGAGCCGCCCGTCGGACGCACGACCTCGCTGACCGGGCGCGCGTCGGAGGACATGACCGGAGCGTACCGAGCGTGGCTCGCAGCGCACCCCACCCACACGGGGCAGCGCGCTGCGGGGACGACCGGCTACCCTTGTGGGCTGTGACCGACGCGCGCGACCAGCTCATCCAGTTCATCACGGACGAAGCGGTGTTCCACGGAGACTTCACCCTCACCAGCGGGAAGAAGGCGACGTACTACATCGACCTCCGCAAGGTGAGCCTGGACCACCGTGTCGCCCCGCTCATCGGTCAGGTGATGACCGACCTCATCGGCCAGGTGCCGGACGTCGCCGCCGTGGGCGGACTGACCATGGGCGCCGACCCCATCGCGAGCGCCGTGCTGCACCAGGCCGCCGCCCGCGGACTCGCCTACGACGCGTTCGTCGTGCGCAAGGAGCCGAAGGACCACGGCCGCGGCAAGCAGGTCGAGGGGCCGGACCTCGCCGGCAAGCGCGTGATCGTGCTCGAGGACACCTCGACGACGGGCGGCTCGCCGCTCAAGGCCGCCGAGGCACTCGAGCGCGAGGGCGCGATCATCGCCGCCGTGGCCGTCGTCGTCGACCGCGACACCGGCGCGAAGGAGAAGATCGAGGCTGCCGGGTACCCGTACTTCGCGGCGATCGGGCTGGCTGATCTGGGGCTGAGCGCGTGACCGAGGAGCGTCCGGACGACGCGCACGAGCCCGACCAGACCGCCGGTCCCGCAGACGGGGACGACGGACTGGAGGCACGGCGCGACTCCGCCCCGGACGCTCCGTTCCACGGTCTCCGCAGTGCCGCCGACATCTTCGGTGCGCCGCGGGGCGCGGACGACTGGCCCTCGCGCCGTGAGCGGCGCGAGGCGGAGAAGACCGCGCGCGAGACCGGCGCACCCCTGCCGGACCCGTTCGAGCCGGTGGTGTCCGACGAGCCCGTGACCCCCGCGTCGCCCGCGTCGCCCGCGTCGTCCGCCGAGGACGACGCCACGCAGGCGATCTCGATGCCCGAGCAGCTCGAGGCACCGTCCGAGAACCCCCAGGCCGACGCCGAGGCCGAGCGGGCCACGCTCTCCGACCGGATCCCCGCAGCGGCCCCGGTCCCGCCGTCGTCGACCGCACCGCACCCGTCGTCGATCAGCCTGCCGACCGCCCAGTCCCACCGCGACCAGCGTGCGGCCGAGAACCGTGCGATCGACGAGGAGCGGCGCCGCACCGACCCGTTCGGCGCCGGACGCGAGGACGTCGACTGGCTCGGTCGGGCCACGGGCTCGCAGCCGGCCGACGCGCCCGCTGCCCCTGCGTTCCCCGTCGTGCCGCAGCCGGTCGGCGTGGAGAACGTCCTGCCGGCCACCGACGAACCGCCGAGCTTCACGGAGCTGCTCCGCATCGCCGACGGCGAGGGCGAGGGCACCGGCGGGCAGGAGCGCCCGTTCGACTGGGCGATCCGGGACGACGAGGCCGGCGAGGTGCCGGCGACCCTGACCACGAACGCGTTCGACACGACGGCGCTGGCCGGCGGCTCATGGAGCCTGGCGGACGACTCGGACGACTCGGACGACGACGTCGTCGCGGGTGCGCTGCCGACCCCGGTCGGCGGGACGCCCGTCGTCGAGCCGACCACGGGGGTGGAGCCCGGGCACCCCGACGACGCCACGGAGGCGCCGGAGGACGAGCCGCGCCTCCAGGTCGACGAACCGACCGCGGCGCTGCCCGTCGCCGGCGGCCCGTGGTGGGCCGAGCCGGACGGCACCGTGCCGCCGACGGCTGCCCCGCCGCTGGTCGAACCGGCCGCGTCCGAGGCGGAGCCGAGCGCGTACCCCGCGCACCTGCCTCCGGCGGTCGGGCAGGACCTCGACGCCGTGATGGGCATCCGCGGTCACGAGCCGGCGCCGCAGCGCGACGAGCCGGCACCGCTCCCGGCCGCCGCGCCGGACGACCTCGACCAGTCCGAGTGGGACGGTCGCGAGACCAGCGACACGAGTGCGATCAAGGACCTGTTCGGGACCGAGGCGGTCGGGCAGCTCGGTGGGACCGGGTACGACCCGCACGACACCGGAACGCGCATGATGCCGGCCGTCGGTGCCACGCCGGCGCACGCACCCGCGCCCGAGCGCACGCCCGTGCCACCCGTGGCGCCGGTGCCGTCGGCCTCCGCGGGCGGGGGTGACCGCGACAACTTCATCAACGAGGGCTTCGCGAAGCTCCGGAACGAGGGACGACGGGGCAAGCTCTTGCTCGTCTGGGGCTCGATCGTGCTCATCGTGGTGCTCATCGTGGCGGTGTTCGGTCTGACGCAGTGGATCCTGGGCAACCGGATCGACGAGCGTTCCCCGGCGCCGACCTCTACGTCGGCGGCCTCGGCGGTGGCGACCCCGAAGGAGACGCCGTCCGCCGCAGCGTCGCAGCCCTCGTCGGCATCGACCTCGCTCGAGACGCTGCAGTTCGCCACCACGCCGGCGGCCCCCGGCGAGCACGCGTGGACCGACCTCGCCGGCGGGGAGTGCCTGTCGCCGTTCACGAACGCGTGGGCGCAGACCTACACGGTCGTCGACTGCCAGACGCCGCACGTCGCCCAGCTCACCGCGCGGTTGCCCGTCTCGGCGAACCAGTGGCCCGGGCCGGACGCGCTCGCGGCCCAGGCGGCCGAGCAGTGCCAGACCTCGGCGGCGTTGAACGCCTCGGCCGCGGCGGCGTACGGCGACGTGCAGGTGCAGGGGTCGTACGCGCCCGACCAGGCGACGTGGGACCAGGGGGACACGTTCATCTCGTGCTTCGTCACCCGGTCGTCGGGCGACACGATGACGGGGTCGGTCGCGCCGAGCGCGTGAGGGGTCGGGCCGGGCGGACCCGGAACGACATCACCGAGGTCGTACGACGTCGGTGATGTCGTCCCGGGTCGACCGCGCCGGTGTCAGGCCGCGGCCGACACCTTCCCCGACACGTCGGAGAGGGTCCGCAGCTCGTCGGCGCCGAGCTCCAGCTCCGCCGACGCCAGCAGTGCCGGCAGCTGCTCGGTGTTGCGTGCGCTGGCGATCGGCGCGACGACGTCCGGCTGCGCCTGCAGCCACGCGAGAGCGACCGTCGCGACCTCGGTGCCGCGGTCCTGGGCGATCGTGGCGAGCGCGTCGACCACCGCGAGTCCCGCCTCGTTGAAGTAGCCGGAGACCTGGCCCTCGCGGTCCTTGCCGGCGAAGTCCTCCTTCGTGCGGTACTTGCCGGTGAGGAAGCCCGCGGCGAGCGAGAAGTACGGCACGACCCCGAGGTGCTCGGTGGCGGCCAGGGGAGCGATGTCCGACTCGTACGGCTCGCGGGTGACCAGGTTGTAGTGCGGCTGGATCGCGACGGGCAGGGCGAGGTCGTTCTCCCGCGCGATGCGGATCCACTCCGCCGCACGCTCCTTCGAGTAGTTCGAGATGGCCGTGTACCGGACGAGACCATCGCGCACGAGCTGGTCGAACGCGCGCACGGTCTCCTCGAGCGGGGTCGACTCGTCGTCGAAGTGCGCGTAGTACAGGTCGATCCGGTCGGTGCCGAGGCGCTCGAGGCTCGCGCGTGCGGCCGCGGCGACGTTCGCGGCGGAGAGGCCCTGGAACTGCGGGTGCTGGGAGACCTTCGTGGCGATGACGACGTCGTCGCGCTTGCCGGACTTCGCGAACCACGAGCCGATGACCTGCTCGGACTCGCCGCCGGAGTTCCCGGGGGCCCAGGCGGAGTAGACGTCCGCGGTGTCGACGAAGTCGCCGCCGGCCGCGGTGTAGGCGTCGAGCACCTGGTGGGAGGTCTGCTCGTCGGCCGTCCAACCGAAGACGTTGCCGCCGAGGGCGAGGGGGAACACCGTGAGGTCACTGGTACCGATGCGGGGCATGGGGATCCTTTCGTGGTCGTGTCGAACGAACCCGCCCACGCTATGCCTCGACCCTTGGCGGGCGGTCTCCGGACGTCACGCAGGACGGTGCGCTTGCATGGGGCCATGTCCGCGCTCACCACCGCACTCGCCGACCCGCGCTCGTCCGTCCGCCTCCGCGCCGTCATGGCAGCGGGGACGCACCCGGACCCGGCGGACCTCGACGTGCTGGTGGAGCAGTGCGCCGTCGAGCCGGACTTCTTCGTCCGCGACATGCTCACGTGGGCGCTCATCCGGCTCCCGGCCGACGCGGTCGTCCGTCGGGTGCTGCCCGAGCTCGACCGACCGCTGCCGCAGGCCCGGAGCCAGGCGCTGCACACCCTCTCGAAGATCGGCGACCCCGCGGTCTGGCCGTCGGTGCGGCCCCTGCTGCGGGACTCCGACGTCGGGGTCCTCCGAGCGGTCTGGCGCACCGCTGCCGCATTCGTCCCGGACGCCGAGCGGGACGCCCTCGCCCGGACGCTCGCGGAGCACCTCGGCCGTGGCGACCAGGAGACCCGGCTCAGTCTGTCCCGTGCCCTGGTCGCACTCGGCGAGGACGCGGTGCGACCGGTCCTCGACGACGCCTCGGCGCGCGGTGCGGAGGACGTCCGAGCGCACGTGGCCGAGGTCGACCGCCTCCTCCGTGACCCGGACGCCGCGAGTGCCCTCGCCGTCGAGCGCGCCCGCCGCGAGGTCGCCCTCGGCCGCACCCGCTCCGCGAAGGGGTAGCGCGCGCGGCGCGCCGCGTCGCGCTGCGCGCCGCGCGCGGGGCGCGTCGTTTCGTGAGCAGAAACGGTCGAGTCGGCGGAGGCGACCCGACCATTCCTGCGCACGAAACGCGGTGGGCGCGACCCGGGGACGGACGGGAGGCGCGGTGCGGCGCCGCCCCGCGCCTCCAGGCCGTTCCGGGGCGGGTCGGGGAACACCGGGATTCGGGACGCCGAACAGGCCCGATCGGCTTGCGTGAGCGGATCGGAGCGCGCCAAGGTGGGTGGCGAAGGGGAGTAGCTCCCAGCGCGTGCATCGACACACTGGCCATCACGACGATCGGCCCGGTGCACGTGGCCCTCGAGGCGAGCGAGACCTTCGGCCGTTCCGCCATGGCCGAAGCCGCTCGAGTGTGTGCAGCGTCATGGCTCGACCACGAGGACCACCATGACCGACACCCTGTCTCCCGCTTCGACGCCCGGCGTCGTGGCGTCCCGGATGGGCGCCAGCGCCTGGGGCCGCATCGCGATCTGCATCGCCATAGCCCTGCCCGCCGTCGTCTTCCGGATCGGCGGGTTCGCGCCGAACCCCGTCGTCGACCTGCTCGTCTTCGGCGGTGCCGTCGTCGCCGCGTCGTTCCTGCTCGCCTGGGCCGCCGAGGCCGCGCAGAAGGACATCGCCGGCGCCCTCGCGATCGCGATCCTCGCCCTGATCGCCGTGCTCCCCGAGTACGCGGTCGACCTGTACTACGCGTTCCGCTCCGGGTACGACCCCTCGTACGAGCAGTTCGCCGCAGCCAACATGACCGGCTCGAACCGGCTGCTGCTCGGGTTCGGGTGGCCCCTCGTCGTGATCATCTCGCTGCTCGTGGCGCGCCGGTTCGTCCGGACCGGGGCGCTCCCCGCCTCGGCCACCCGGGTGCTCGAGCTCGAGCGGTCCTCGCGACTCGACATCGGGTTCCTGGCGCTCCTGGCCCTCGTCGCGTTCCTCATCCCGCTGATGGGCTCGATCCCGATGTGGTTCGGGTTCGTGCTGCTCGCCGCGTTCGTCTGGTACCTCTGGCGGGCCTCGAAGGTCGAGGACGGCGACGACGACGAGGAGGAGATGGTCGGCATGGCGGGCAACATCGCCTCGATGCCGCAGCGTGGGCGTCGCTGGACGATCGTGGCGCTGTTCGTCGTCGCCGCGGCCGTGATCCTGTCCTCGGCGGAGCCGTTCGCGGACGCGCTCGTGCAGTCCGGCAGCGCGCTCGGGATCGACAGCTACTTCCTCGTGCAGTGGCTCGCGCCGCTCGCCACGGAGGCGCCGGAGTTCATCGTCGCCGCGCTCTTCGCGCTGCGGGGGATGGGTGGGGCGGCGATCGGCACGCTCATCGCGTCGAAGGTCAACCAGTGGTCGCTGCTCGTCGGGTCGCTGCCGATCGCGCACGTGCTCGGCGGTGGCACCTCGGGCGGGCTGCCGCTCGACGGTCGGCAGGTCGAGGAGTTCATGCTGACCGCGTCGCAGACCGTGCTCGGCGTGGCGATCATCATCGCGCTGCGGTTCCACCGGTGGTCGGCGATCGGGCTCGCGGCGCTGTTCGCGGTGCAGTTCTTCGTGACGGACACGAACGGGCGGTGGGTGCTCAGCATCGTGCACCTCGTGGCGGCGGTCGTGGTGTTCTGGATCAACCGGCGGGAGATCCTGCCGACGGTGACGGCGCCGTTCCGCCGGGCGTCGTCCCCCGTGTTGCGCGGCTGACGCGCGGGCGCGTGCGGGGCCGGCGAGGGGCCCGCGGGCGGGGGCGCGGGGCGCCGAGGTCGCGTTTTCTGTCGGATGGCGGGCGTGCGGGCGGCGCTTCGTGCGATCTCGGCGGACGTGAGCGGCATGTCGTGCGACCGCGGCGTGGCGCCGACGGGAGGCGCGGTGCGGGCTGGCACCGCGCCTCCCGTCGGTCCGGTGGGTGCGTTCTGGACCTCGTGAGGTCGCGTTTTCTGCCGGATGGCGGGCGTGCGGGCGGCGCTTCGTGCGATCTCGGCGGACGTGAGCGGCATGTCGTGCGACCGCGGTGCGGCGCAGCCGCGAGCGGCGGGCGCGACGGGCGGGCGTCAGTCGGCGTCGGGGGCGAGCCAGATCGCGGAGGCCGCCGCCGCGGGCAGGTCCACGAGGGACTCCGACCCGTCCGACGACCGCCGGGACACCGCGATGACGCCCGCGTAGTCCCGCACCTGCTCGACCCGCAGGTGCGTCCCGAGCCCGACCCCGAGCTCGTCGAAGTACCGCAGCAGCGAGGGGTCGTCGTCGGACACCCGGTCGACCGTGCCGCACGCCCCGGGCTCGATGGCCCCGAGCAGGGTCCCGGGGGAGTCCGGCACGGTGCCGTCCGCGCGGGGGATCGGGTCGCCGTGCGGGTCGTGCGTCGGGTGCCCGAGGTCGGCGTCGACCCGGTCGAGGAAGGTCTCCGACACCGCGTGCTCGAGCGCCTCGGCCTCGGTGTGGACCTCGTCCCACGAGTACCCCAGGCGCTGCACGAGGAACGTCTCGATCAGCCGGTGCCGCCGGACCATCGCCACGGCGACCTGCTGGCCGAGCGGGGTGAGCACGACGCCGTAGTACGGGGTGTGCTCGATGAGGCCGTCGCGGTCGAGCTTCCGGAGGTTGCCCGAGACCGTCGACGCGGACACCTTGAGCGCCGCGGCGATGTCGCGGGTGGCCAGACCCGTCCCGCCGCGCTCACTCGCCTTCCAGACGAGCTTCACGTAGTCCTCCGCCATCGTGGACAGGGAGGGCAAGCGCATGCCCCAATGGTACAAACGGCAGGTGACCGCCGCCGACCCCTCCCGCCGCCGCCGCTGGCCCGTCCCGCCGTCGCTGCTCGTCGGCCTCGCGCCGCTCGTGGTGTTCGCGGCCGTCAGCGCCTGGCGGGCCCGGCCGAGCGACGACTACCCGACCCTCGGACAGACGGTGGACAGCGTCGTCCGGTCGCTCGTCGTCCCGGAGGGCATCGCCGCCGTCGCACTCTGCCTCGTCGTGACCGGGCTCGGCTGGTGGCGCATCGCGACCGTCGACCCGACGCGCACGCGCCTGCGGTGGACGATGGTGGCGCCGATCCTCATCGTGGTCGTGTGCATCGTGCGGCTGCCGCTCGTGGACTGGTCGGCGCTGCCGGTCCGCTACTTCCTGCTGCTCGCCGTGGGGGTGCTGCTCGTCGGGGTCTTCGAGGAGCTGATGACCCGCGGCGTCCTGCTCGTGGGGCTCCGGCGGCGCCTGCCCGAGTTCGGCGTGTGGATCGCGTCGTGCGCGCTGTTCGGGGTGCTGCACCTGCTCAACGCCCTCGCCGGGGCCGGTCTCGGGGTGACGCTCGTGCAGGTCGTGTTCGCGGCGTCGTTCGGTTCGACGCTCTACGTCGCGCGTCGGCTGACCGGGAACCTGCTCCTGCCGGTGCTGCTGCACGCGTTCTGGGACTTCGGGTCGATCGGCCTCTCGGCGACGACGGACGTGCAGGACCCGTCGAAGCTCGCCGTCGTCGGCGTGATCGGGCTGCTGTCCTTCGCGGTCCTCGCGTTCGGGGTCGTCGCCGGCGGGGTGATCGCGTGGCGGGACGACCGGCCGCGCCGCCTGCGGCGCCGGTGGCGGACGGTGCCCGCCATGGGGGCGTACGCGGTGCTGGGCGACGAGCCGCGCCTCCCGTCCGCCGTGTGGTGACGACGGACGGACGGGAGGCGCGGGGCTGCGAGTGCGCACAGGCTGCGGTCCGGTTCACCTCGGCTTGGTGCACCGTTCCCCGCTCGGCAACCACCCGTCCTTAGCGTTCGGCGCATGCACAGATCAGCACTCCGCGGGGCGACCGTCGCCGCCGTCGCGACCGCCCTCGTCGTCGGCTCGCCCCTCGTCGCCACCGCGGCGGGGTACCCGAGCGACACCGCCAAGCCCGACCTCGTCTCCCTGCTGAGCGGGTACGACCAGTACTGGAAGTCGAGCGGGACGAACGACCTGCACGGCACCGTGCTCGATGCCGGGACGCTGGCGGAGAACGACCGGCTGACCTCGTGGATCAACCAGCACGCCACGAAGGCGCAGCAGCTCAAGGCGCTGCAGGACTCCGAGTACCAGAACGCCACGAACACCGCCTACGACCAGTCGATGACGGTGTCGCAGGGGCTCGGTCCGGCACTCGAGAAGATCTACGTCGAGGGTCGGAACGCCGGGAAGCTGCCGCTCACCTCGGCGGTGGTGAACTCCTCGAACGGCACGAGCGGCGCGTACGTCAGCACGGGTGACGCGAAGGCGCACTACAGCTACCCGCGGCCGTACCTGCCGGCGAGCAGCACCGCGACGCTGCCCGCGACCGACGACCAGACCGGCTGCGCCCCGGCGAAGGTGAACGCGTCGTCGCTCGCCGCGAACCGCGCCGGCAAGGCCTGGGCGTCGGCGGACGGGACGCTCGACATCACGCGGGTGCCGGTCGCCACGGACACGTCGCACGAGTTCTCGCCGAACGATGTCGTGCTCGACCCCGGGTACGGCACCGCCGGCATCTGCACGGGCGGCTCGTACCCGAGCGGCCACACCACCACGGCGTACCAGGCGGGCATCACCCTCGCCACGCTCGTGCCGGAGCTGGCGCCGGAGCTGCTCGCCCGCGCTTCCGAGGCCGGCAACGACCGCATCGTGCTCGGCGTCCACTACCCGCTCGACATCATGGGCGGGCGCATCGACGGCGAAGCGGCACTCGCGGCCCGCTGGTCGGACACCCAGTACCGCACCGAGGTCCTCGAGCCGGCGCGGAAGGAACTCGTCTCGTACCTCGAGCAGCAGTGCGGCGACACGCTCGCGAACTGCATCGCCCACTCGACGGCGTACTCGGACGACCCGTACGGCGGGGCCGCGATCCCCGGTGGCACCGCCCAGGTCGTCACCGACCGCGCCTCGGCCGCGGCGGTCTACCGCGAGCGGATGACCTACGGCTTCGCGACGACCGGCACCACCGGGCTCGCCCCCTCGGTGCCGACCGGTGCGTCGAACCTGCTCCTCACCGCGTTCCCGACCCTGACCGACGCGCAGCGCACCGCCGTGCTCGCCCAGACCGAGATCGCGTCGGGCTACCCGCTCGACCAGTCCGGCTCGGCCGCGGGGTCGTGGGAGCGCCTCGACCTCGCCGCCGCCACGAGCGCCACCGTCGCGGTGTCGGCCGACGGCACCGCGAAGGTCCTCTCGACCGGCGGCACCGCTCGCGTCGTGACCGGCGTCCTCACGGCGCCGAAGGGCACCTCGGTCGCTGCCGGAGGGTCGCTCGCGCTGGCCGGCACCGGGTTCACCCCGGGGGCCTCGGTCCGGGTCGTCCTGCACTCCACCCCGATCACGGTGGGCACGCTCACCGTCGCGGCGGACGGCACGGTGTCCGGCAGCGTCACCATCCCGGCCGGCACGGCCACGGGAGCGCACACGATCGACGTGGTCGACGCCTCCGGCGGCTCGGTGCTCGTCGCACCGCTCGCGATCACGGTGACCCCGGCCGCTGCCGGGTCGGGCACGGGCACCGGTGGCACGGGAGCCGGGACCGGCGGCACCGGCACCGTCGTCGACCCGGGGACGGGCATCCACCTGCCGGTCGTCTCCGGCTGATCGCGGGCCGGCCGGCGTCCGTCCCGTGCGGCGGCGCCGGCCGCCTTCCCGTTCCCGTCACCCCTGGAGCACCCCCCATGCGCACACGCACCCTCTGGACCGCGACCGGCATCGCTGCCGCGGTCGTCCTCGCCGGGGCGGTCGCCGTCCCGTTGCTCGGGTCCACCCCGGTCGCCTCGGCACCCGTCCCGTCGGCGTCGGCGACGCGGTCCCACGTCGCACCGGCCGTGCCGCACGTCGGGGCAGCCGCGCTCGCCGCACTGCCGGAGGCGCAGTACTCGGCGGTCATCGGCGGGCTCATGCCGTTCGACCGGACCATCACCTCGGACACCGTGTTCCAGCTCCGGGCCGACGCACCCCTGTTCGGCGCAGCGCGGACCACACCGGTCGCGCGGTTCGCCGCCTCCGACTTCCTCCGGCAGCCCACCACGGTCGTCGGGGTCGAGCGCGACGGGGACTGGGAGCGTGTCCTCACCCCGGCGCGCCAGCAGCTGCCCTCGGCCGCCGGGGGATCGGCGGCGGCGCAGACCTCGGCGTGGGTACCGGTGGCGTCGCTCCGGGAGGTGTCGACCCCGACCTCCCGCGTCGTCATCTCGACGACGGACCAGTCCGTGTCGATCGTCTCGTCGGACGGCGGGGCCGTGCAGCGGTTCCGCGCCGGGGTCGGCACGGCGGACACCCCGACGCCGACCGGGGTCACCGGCTACCTCGAGCAGCGGTACGTCGACCCCGCGCAGGGCACCGGCGACCACCCGATCCAGCTGACCTCGTTGCACTCGAGCGCGGCCGACGAGCCGTACGGCGGGCACGACGGCGGGCTGATCGGGCTGCACTGGAACGCGACGACCTCGGGTGCGGTGTCGCACGGCTGCGTGCGGCTCGACGCCGAGGCGGTGGCGGCGGTGGACGCCCTGCCGCTCGGCACCCTCGTCACGGTCGAGTAGGGCGCCGAGCGGCGGCGATCAGCCGGTGGCGCCGCCGATGATCGCCGGACGCTCGAACGGGTCCGCGGTGACGAACGTGACCGCCTGTGCGCGGAACTGGTCGACCCCGGCCGTCGGTAGCCTGACGAAGTCCGTCCACGTCTCGCCCGCGGCGACGAACCGCGAGGCCTGCTGCTCGTCCACGATCACGTGGTCGTCGGGCGTGCCCGAGAACGCCGTCGCGTCGACGACGACGGTGCGGGCCTCGGTGCACTCGATCGTCCAGTGGACCCAGCCCTTCAGGTGGTCGGCGACCATCGTCGTCGTCGAACAGCCGGGGGATGACGGGTCCCGGGGGCCGGGGACCGAGGCGGACGCGGCGGTGGGCAGTGCAGCGACCGAGAGGCCGAGCGCCATCGTGCCGACCGCGGCGACCGAGAGGATTCGCTTCATCGTGGAACTCCAATCTGATGTTTCAGGAGTTCCGAGTCTGGTGGCGGCGACGCGGTCGAGCAACCGAGTGGCAACGCGTTGCCGCGCCCGATGAGCGGCGGCGATCACGGGGTTCGGTTCAGGGCTTGCGGCCGACGGCGAAGACCCGCCGGAACGGGTACACCGTGCCGTGTGCCCCCGCCGGGTACGCCGACCGCAGCGCCGCCGCGTACTCCGCCTCGTACGCCGCGGTCGACACGCCGGACGGGTCCGCCGCGTCGAGCGCCTGCAGCGCCGGACGGAGCCCGGTCCCGCGCACCCAGTCGAGCACCGGGTCGACGCCCGGCAGGATCTGGGCGTAGGTGGTCTCCCACGCGCGGGCTTCGAACCCGGCGTCGAGCATGATGCCGAGGTAGCCCGCCGGGTCGAGCACCGGGTCCTCGCGGAGGACACCGGCCAACGCCGGCGCCCACGGCCCGGAGGCGGCGACGGACCGCATGAGCGCGTGCGACGGCGACCCGAAGTTGCCCGGCACCTGCATCGCGAACCACGACCCGGACGGCATCGCGTCGAGCCACCGCGGCAGCAGTGACACGTGCGACGGCACCCACTGGAGCGCCGCGTTCGTCACGACGACGTCGTCCGTGGGGCCGGGTGTCCAGTCCTCGATCGAGCCCAGCTCGAACGACAACCCGGGGCCGGTCGGCGCCGACGCCAGCATCTGCGCCGAGCTGTCGATCCCGACCACCGACGCGGAAGGCCACCGCGCTGCCAACGTGGCGGTGAGGGTCCCGGGGCCGCAGCCGAGGTCGACGACGCGACGTGGCGCCTCCTGGCCTGCACCCGCCGGCCAGGCGATCTGCGCGACGAGGTCGTGGAAGGGCCGCGCGCGGTCGTCCGCGAAGGCGGCGTACCGCGACGGGTCCCAGCGCATCGCTACAGCTCCACCTCGAAGGGTTCGGTGCGGACGAGCTCGTGGACGCCGGAGATGACCTCGCTCGGGCGGAAGGGGTAGCGGTCGATCTCAGCCTGGTCGCTGATGCCGGTCATGACGAGGACGGTGTGGAGTCCTGCTTCGATGCCGGCCTGCACGTCGGTGTCCATCCGGTCGCCGATCATGCCGGTGTTCTCGGAGTGGGCGCCGATCCGGTTCATCGCCGAGCGGAACATCATCGGGTTCGGCTTGCCGACCACGTACGGCTGCTTGCCGGTGGCCTTCTCGATCATCGCGGCGATGGCGCCGGTCGCCGGGAGGACCCCCTCGGCCGACGGGCCCGTCGCGTCGGGGTTCGTGACGATGAAGCGGGCACCGTCGCGGATGAGGCGCACGGCCTTGGTGATCGCCTCGAACGAGTAGTTGCGGGTCTCACCGACGACGACGTAGTCGGGGGCGGTCTCGGTCATGATGAAGCCGGCCTCGTGCAGGGCCGTGGTCATGCCGGCCTCGCCGATGACGAACGCGGAGCCGCCGGGCATCTGGGACTTGCAGAAGTCGGCGGTGGCGAGGGCGCTCGTCCAGATGCGCTCCTCGGGGACGTGGATGCCGGACCAGCGGAGCCGGGCGCTGAGGTCACGCGGGGTGAAGATCGAGTTGTTCGTCAGGACGAGGAACTCCGTGCCCTCGTCGAGCCACTGCTGGATCAGCTCCGGCGCCCCGGGGAGCGCCTGGTTCTCGTGCACGAGCACGCCGTCCATGTCGGTCAGCCAGCACTCGACCTCGTCGCGGGTTGCCATGCCCCTCACCCTAGTGCGCGCCCGTGACGGCCCGGCTCGGCGTCGGCTCGGAGAAGGCCGGGAGGCACGGATCGGCTCTTGCGCGCCGGTCGCGGACCCGAGATGGTCGAGACACCGAACGCCGGTCGGCTTTGCCCTAGGCTTTTCGGGACACGTACTGGAAGAAGGAGGACGCCCCGTGCTCGTCGAACCCGGAACCCCGCCCGTCGCACCCCGGCCCGTCACGGCGCCGGAGCAGGCCGAGGCGACTCCGCGACGGCGCCGTGGCCGCCCCAACGTCCTCAGCCGCGAGCAGGTGATCGACGCCGCGACGGCCATCGCGAACGAGGACGGCCTCGACCGGCTGTCCTTCCGCGCGCTCGGCGTCCGGCTCGGCGTCGCGCCGATGACCGTGCACCGGACGATCGGCGGCCTCGACGACCTGCACGCCGAGCTCGTCCGGCGCACGGTCGACGAGTTCACGGCAACGTTCGTCTGGCCGGACGAATGGCACGCGGTCGTCCGGACGTTCGCCACGACCTTCCGCGACCTCATGCTGACCCACCCCCTCGTGCTCGAGTCGCACAGCCGCCGCGGGGCCCTGGTGTCGACGGAGTCCGACGCCGTCGTGGCGAAGGTGGTCGGTGCGCTCCGGTCGGCCGGCCTGCCCGACGCCGAGGCGATGTACGCGTTCTTCGTCGTGTACGACTTCGTGGTCGGGCACACCGGCGTGCAGGTCGGTCGGGGCTCGGCCGCGGCCGGTCGTCCGGAGCGGCACCAGCTCGTGGCGGAGATCCTCGGTTCGCACTCGTACGAGGACCGGTTCGCGCTGGGGCTCGACGTCCTCATCGCGGGGATCGAGTCCCGGATCCGGTGACCGGCGACCCCGCCGTACGCTTGGGGGCGTGAGCGCTGTCCCCGAACCGTCCCACGAGCGGACGACGAACGGGGTCGGGCCGCACCCGGAGCCCTGGCCGGACGACCCGCGGCTCGACCCGGAGCTCCTGGCGACCGGGGACACCCGCAACGTCGTCGACCGGTTCCGCTACTGGTCGATGGACGCCATCGTCGCCGAGCTCGACACCCACCGCCACGCGTTCGACGTGGCGATCGAGAACTGGCAGCACGACCTCAACATCGGGTCGATCGTGCGGAGCGCCAACGCGTTCCTCGCCGGCACCGTGCACATCGTCGGGCGCCGTCGGTGGAACAAGCGCGGCGCGATGGTCACCGACCGGTACCAGCACGTCCGGTACCACCCCGACGTCGCCGCCTTCCTCGAGGCCATGCGCGACGAGGGCCGCCCGGTGATCGCGATCGACAACACCTCCGGGGCGTCCCGCATCGAGACGGCGCCGATCCCGGAACGGTGCGTGTTCCTGTTCGGGCAGGAGGGCCCCGGGCTGACCGACGAGGCCGTCGCCGGGGCGGACGGACACCTCGAGATCACGCAGTTCGGGTCGACGCGGAGCATCAACGCCTCGGCGGCCGCGGCGATCGTCATGCACAGCTGGGTCGTCCAGCACGCGGACACCGGCCGCACCAGCGGGGCCGACGGCACCGCGCGCTGAACCCCGCCACCCGTTCGTCGCAGCCGGCGGGGCGGGGGTGAGCCGCGCCTCCAGTCCGCTACCGCGTCGGCGTCAGCGCGCCGCGGTGGTGCGCCGCGCGACCAACCGGGGCTCGACCAGGACCTCGGTCGCCGCCGACGTCGGGTCGGCGATCCGCGCGAGGAGCCGCTCGCCGGCGCCGCGCCCGATCTCGACACTGCGGTCGTCGATGCTCGTGAGCCCCACGTACCGCGTCGCCGCGAGCGGGGTGTCGTCGTAGCCCATGACCGACACGTCCTCGGGGACGCGCAGCCCACGCTCGGCGAGCTCGGACAGGGCGCCGAGCGCCATCACGTCGTTCGCGGCGAAGACGGCCGTCACCTCGGGGTGCGCGTCGAGGAGTTGCGCCAGGGCGCGCGACCCGGCCTCCTCGGTGGGCTCGCCCGGGAGCACGACCGTCGCGACCTCGGCGCGGCCGTCGACACCGGCGCTGAACCCCGTGCGTCGTTCGTCGGACGCGGCCGACGAGGCGCCGACGAACCCGAGGCGCGTGTGGCCGAGGGCGAGCAGGTGCTCCGCGGCCATCGCCCCGCCCGCGCGGTCGTCGTTCGCCACGGTGTCCGCGCGGGGGATCGCGACGCGGCCGCCGGCGATGACGAGCGGGGTCGAGGCGGGGATCGCGAGGTCGGTGTCGGGCTCGCCGGCGATGACGATCCCCTCGACGCGCATGGACAGGAAGCCCTCGACCGGCGAGGCGTCGAGCCCGGTGTTGAGGAAGCGGTCCGCGACGACGAGCCGGTGGCCCTGGTCCTGCAGCGCCTCGCGCAGGCCGGTCAGCAGGTCGACGAACCACTGGTTCCGGAAATCGTCGAGGACGACGCCGATCGTCCGGGAGCGCGTACCCGCGAGCGACACCGCCGCCGTGGAGGGGCGGTAGTCGAGCTCCTGGATCGCCTTGAGTACCGCGTCACGCCGCTGCTGGCTCACCCGCGGGGAGCGCTGCAGGACGAGCGACACGAGGGACTTCGAGACCCCGGCGCGCGCGGCGACGTCGTAGATGGTCGCGGGTTTGCCGGCTCCCATGATCTGCATCGACCTCCGTGGCTCTCCCGTCGATGGTAGCGGGGGCCGCGCGCGGGCGGCGCGCCGGGCGCGCGGCCGCTTCGTGAGCAGAAATGGTCGGGTGCGCGGTCCCGACCCGACATCTTCTGCTCACGATCTGCGCGTGGTCACTCCTCCACACGGGAGGCGCGGTGCGAGTTCTGCACGAGTGCTTCCGTTCGGGGGTGGTGCGGGGGCGCGGGGCGCGAGGGTGACCGCATGCGACCACGCCCGCTTCCGCCCGCGCTCCGCAACCGCGCGTTCGACGTCCACGCCGCGGACCGTGCAGGAGTCTCCCGACAGCGACTCCGTCGGAGCGACCTCGTCCGGCCCACCCGTTCGGTCCGGTGGGCCCGCGACCGCCCACCCGACGCCGTGCACCGGATCCGAGCCCTCCGGCCGGTCCTGCTGCCCGGACAGTTCGTCAGCCACGTCTCCGCCGCCGTGCTCTGGGGGCTGCCCGTCCCGGTCGACGACGAGGCGCCGGTGCATGTCACGAGTCCGATCCCGACCGCCCAACCGCGTCGCACGGGCCTGGTCGGACACCGGATCACGCCCGACCGAGCGGACGTCGCCGAGCGGTGGGGCATGCCCGCGAGCACTCCCGCAGCGCTGTGGGTCGACTGCGGCGCGATGCTGACGACCGACGAGCTCGTCGTGCTCGGCGACGCGATCGTGACCGAGCCACGGTGTCGCACGACGATCGACGACCTCCGGACCGCACTCGTCCGGGCCGGAGCCCGAGCAGGCGTCCGGAAGCTGCGGACGGCGATCGAGCTGGTCCGGGTCGGTGCCGGCTCGGCGCGGCTCGCGATCGTCCGCGCGGGCCTTCCCGAACCGGAACTGCAGGTCGAGATCCGAGACGAGGCAGGGTCCTTCGTCGGTCGGGTCGACATGGCCTACCCGCGGCACCGCGTCCTGATCGAGTACGAGGGCGACCACCACCGCACGGATGCCGCGCAGTGGGCCAGCGACCTCCGTCGCTACCGTGAGGCCGAGCGCCTCGGCTGGGTCGTCGTCCGGTGGTCGCGCTCGGACCTCACCCGGTACCTCGCCGAGGCCATCGGACACCTGCGGTCGGTGCTCACACGCCGGGGGTAGCGTCCGGGCAATGGCGACGCTGCTCATCACCGGGGCCGCAGGACGCATCGGCGCTGCACTCCGGCCCCGACTCCTCGCGGCCGGTCACGACCTCGTGCTGCTCGACGAGCGCACCCCGGACGACCCACCGACGGGTGGTGAGCGCTTCGTGCCCGGGTCGGTGCACGACGCCGATGCCCTCGACGACGCGTTGATCGGCGTCGACACCGTCGTCCACCTGGCGGGCATCCCGACCGAGGCCGCGTGGGACGACCTCGTCGCGGCGAACCTCACCGGGACGAAGAACGTGCTCGAGCGAACGGCCGCGGCCGGGGTCCTCCGGGTCGTCCAGGCGAGCTCGATCCACGCCGTCGGCCGAGTGCCCGAGCCGCTCGACGAACCGGGGAGCGTGCCCGGGGACCGGCTGCCCCGTCCGGACACGTACTACGGCGTGACGAAGGCCGGGATGGAACTCCTCGGCAGTCTCTTCGCCGACCGGTTCGGGATGTCGATCGTCTCGGCACGCATCGGGGCGTTCGGCGAGCAGCCGTCGTCCGGTCGCGCGCTCCTGATGTGGAGCTCGCCGGACGACCTGGTGCGGTTGGTGCTGGCGACGGTCGCGCTCCGGGACCCGGGGCACCACGTCGTGTGGGCGCTGTCCCGGAACACCGGGTCCCCGGCCGACCTCACCGCGGGGGAGCGGATCGGCTTCGTGCCGGTCGACGACGCCTCGGGCGTGCTGGACCCTGACGCCCGTGCGGCCCTGCCTGCCGAGGACCTCCGCTACCTCGGTGGCGACATGGTCGAGCTGCCGCTCGGGCGGAGCACTTCGTGAGCAGCAATGGTCGGGTTCCCTGAGGTCACCCGACCATTTCTGCTCACGAAGCGGCGCGGCGGGGCGCGCGCCCGGCGGGGTACGCGCCCGGCGCGGCGCCCGCCCCCGCTACCCGATCAGGCTCGGGCGCAGGTCGCGCAGCGTCCGCGACCGGGTCTGCCGCGCCGTCACGATGAACGACACCAGGAGCGCCCCGAGCAGCCAGCACGCGAGCACGCCCGCGTCCGACCACGCCGCACCGAGGTCCCCGCCGTACATCGTCTGCCGGATCGCGTCGACCGAGTACGTCATCGGCAGCGCGAAGTGCAGTGCCGCCAAGGGCCCCGGCAGCGTCTGCCACGGGAACGTCCCGCCGGCGGTGACGAGCTGCACGAGCATGAGCACCAGGCCGAGGAACTGCCCCACCGAGCCGAGCAGCACGTTCAGCGCCATGATGATCGCCGCGAACGTCGCCGATGCCAGCACCATGACCCCGATCGTCGCCCCGGCGTGCACGACGTTGAGGTCGAGGGCGAACCGGACGATGAAGAACAGCGCCACCATCTGCACGAGTCCGAGCAGCGCCGGCGTCAGCCATCCGCCGAACACCACCGCGAGGGGCTTCCGCACCGCGGTGATCGCCCGCTTCGAGATCGGCTTGAGGATGAGGAACAGCGCGTACATGCCGATCCAGGCTGCGAGGGAGATGAAGAACGGCGCGAGTCCGGCCCCGTAGTTGTCCGCCGCCGCGACGTTGTCGTCCCCGACCTTGACCGGGTCCGAGATCACCGACGCCTGGTCCTCACGCTGCGACGCGTTCGACGCCGGGATCTTCGTGCGGCCCTCGTCGAGCTTCGAGGCGAGCTCGGACGAGCCGCTCTGCAGCTTCGTCAGCCCGGACGCCAACGACTTCGCGCCGTCGTCGGCCGAGGCCGCTCCGGACGCCAACGAAGCCGCACCGGACGACAGCGTGGGCGCCGCCGACGCGAGCTGCGAGGTGCCAGAGGCCACCTGCGACGAGCCCGACGCCAACTGCGCGGCACCGTCCGCAGCGGAGGAGACCCCGCCGGCCAGGGTGGGGGCCGCCGTCGCCAGGGCGGAGGTGCCGGCCGCGACCTGGGCGGACCCGTCGCGCAACTGGTCGACGCCCTCGAGCGCGGCCTTGGCCTTCGCGAGATCAGCCTTCGTCTTCTCGTCACCGAGCTGCGCCTCGACGGTGGAGGTGATGACCGCCTGCACCTCCGGCGTCAGTTCCACCCCACGGTCCGCGGCGGCCTTCGTGATCGCCGCCGTCACGGTGTCGGGGGAGAGGCCGTTCAGGGCGTCGAGCGCTGGGTCGGTCTGGTCGGCCAGTGCCTTGTTGCCGGCCGCGACCTTCTGGGCACCCTCGTTCAGCTGCGCGGTCTGCGCCGGCAGCGACGCGGTCTGCTGCTTGGCCGTCTGCAGCCCCGAGGACAGCGTCGCCGCCCCGGAGGCGACCTGCTGGGCGCCCTGGTCGAGCGCAGCGGTCTGCGACGGCAACGCGGCGGTCCCGTCCGCGAGCGTCGCCGCCCCGGAAGCGAGCTTCCCGGTGCCGTCCGCGAGCGTGGCCGCGCCCGACGCAGCGGACTTCGCACCGGAGGCGAGCTGCCCCGCGCCGTCGACCGCGTCGCCCAGGCTGTCGCGCACGTCGGCGAGCCCCACGAGCAGGGTCTTCGCCGCCTGCTTGCCGACCCGCTCGGCGACGGCGGTGCGCATCGTCTTGCCCGCCTGCTCAGCGATGGTCGAGGCGAGGTACGAGTTCGTGTCCGCCGTCGTCATCACGAGCTCGGCACGCTTCGGGTCGTCGGACTGTGCGGAGACGAGGGACTCCGAGAAGTCGTGCGGGATCGTCACGACGAAGTCGTACGTGCCGTTCCGGACGCCGGAGCGCGCGTCGGCCGCGGTCGTCTTCGTCCACTTGAAGTCGGCGCCGTCGATGGCCTCCTTCGTGACGTCCTTGCCGTAGTCGACGTGGTCGCCGTCGAGCGTCGCCCCGGCGTCCTGGTCGACGATGGCGGCGGGGACCTGGTCGAGCTTCGCGTACGGGTCGCGGTTCGCCCAGAGGTAGGCGCCGCCGTACAGCAGCGGCACGACCATGAGCGCGATGAACGCGAGTCGTGCGAGCGGGGTCGCGGTGAGTCGCGCCAGTTCGGCGCGGACGAGCGAGGTGGTGGTCACGCGGTCGCCTCCGTGGGCAGGTGGTCGGTGTCGGACTGGAGGCGCGGGTCGTCTCCGTCAGGTCGGGCCACGTCCTCGGGGTCCTCGGTCTGGATGGTGTCGAGCAGGTGTTCGACGGTCGCGGCTGCGGCCTTGGAGGTCACGAGCACGACGGTCACGCCGCGGCGGGCGACGTCGCGGACGACCGCGAACCACCCCTCCACGGCGCCGCCGTGCCGTTCAGGCGAGGTGATGACGAGCCCGGTCACCCCGTCCCGCAGCAGGGCGAGTTCGACGAGGAGCCGGACCCGCACGTCGGTCGGGACCCGCTGCACGTGCGTGTCGGCGTAGTCCCGCAGCCCGAGCTCGTCGAGCACGGTGTCGACGTGCTCACGGGAGGGCCGCTGTCCGGCGAAGGCGAGCTCCTCGCGCACGATGCGCTTGAGGCTCATCACGGGGAAGGGCTCGGCGATGCCCGGCGTGTCCACGAGGGCGAACGTCCTCCGGACCGCCGCGGCGTCGTCGTGCCCGTCGAGCAGCACGCGACCGGTCTCGGGCCGCATGCGCCCGCCGGCGACGAGCGAGGCGAGCACGGGTGCCTGCTCCGTCTCGACGGCGACGACGCCCGGGCGGCCGGGGGCGGCGACGGCGGAGACGACGGGCAGCGCGGCACCGGGCTCGTCGCCGATGCCGACGTGGTCGAGTTCGAGCGTCATGCGCGGTCCTTCTCTGTGGAGACCTTCGTGGTGGTGGTGGAGGCGGCCGGCTCGGAGAGCGAAGCGGTGCGCCAGTCGATGCCGGCCATCCCGAGCGCCGAGAGGACGACCATGCGGCGTCCGTCGTCGTCCGAGGTGCCGGAGCGCGTGGCCTCGTCGAGCACGGCGATGCAGGCGCCCTCGACGAGCCGGCCGAGCGTCGCGGGGTCGACGTCGTCGCGCATGGTGCCGTCGGCGATCCCGAGGGCGCACGCGTCGCGGACCTGGGCGCGCAGGGGAGCGAACACCGCGGCCACGGACTCGCTGAACGGGCTGCGGATCGCGACCCGGGCCATCGACCGGACGTGGGACACCTCGGACCACAGCGTCACCGCGATGGCGGCGAGCCGAGCGGCCGGTGGGAGTGCGCCGAGGTCCGCCGCGGTCGGCATCGCACCGGCGACACGGGCGGCCCCGGCGGTGACGACCTCGCGCACGAGGTCGTCACGGGAGGGGAAGTGTCCGTAGACCGCACGCCGGGAGAGGCCCGCGGCGGACGCGATCGTCTCGAGCGAGACGTCCGGGTCCGCCTGCAGTGCGGTCTTCGCCGCCTCGATCAGGGCAGCCCGGTTCTCCGTCGCGTCCCGGCGTGGAGCGCGTGCGGGCTGGTCAGGAGTGGTCACGCACCCCATCGTAATAACGTGCACACATGTGTGCAAGTTATCAGTTCCAGCACCCCCGACCGGGGGTGGTCCCCCAAAGTGCCGACTGCGCTCCCTGAGAGCAAGCGCATAACTTCACAGCAATTCCATGAAGAACACGGACGGAGCCAGGAGTGCGCCTTTTGAACCGTGCAACACCGAACGACAACCCGAACCCGAACCCGCATCGCATCGCACGCGTGCTGACCGCCGGCATCGCCGCCGCGGCCCTCGCGTGCGGTGGGCTCGCCGTCGGTGGGGCAGCCTCCGCGGCCCCGTCCGGCCTCTCGCCCGCCGACCTGAAGATCGCGCAGCCGCTGCGTGACGCGAAGCCCCAGAAGACGATCGCGGCGTTCGTGCGCACGACCGGCCAGGGCGCCCTCGAGGTCGACGCGAAGGCCAAGGGCGGCGACCTGACGAAGTCGAAGACGCAGTCCTCGGCCGCGAAGCAGCGCGTCAAGGCGATCGGCTCGACCGTCGACGCGGTCCGCGCTGCCGTCAAGCAGTCCGACGCGGACGCCACCGAGCTCTACTCGACCGAGTACACCGTCCCGGGCATCGCCGTCGTCGCCGACGTCGAGGCGCTCCGGAAGGTCGCGGCGCGCTCCGACGTCGCGAGCATCATCCCGCTCACGCCGAAGAAGGTCGTCGAGCCGACGGTCAACAAGGATGCCTCGGCGGCCCCGTCCGGCGTCGACCCGAGCCTCGCGAAGCCGGGCGCGGACGGCGTCAGCCCGAAGAACGCGGCGAGCGACGTCTACACGCGGGCGCTCAACGCGTGGCAGCAGACCGGCCACACCGGCAAGGGCGTCAACGTCGCCGTGCTGGACACCGGCCTCGACTACACCCAGGCGGACTTCGGTGGCCCCGGCACCACGGCCGCCTACGACGCTGCCCTCGCCTCGACGAGTGCGCCTGCTCAGGGCTCGTACGACCCGCAGAAGTTCCTCGGCGGGTACGACTTCGCCGGGCCGACCTACAACGCGGACCCGACCGACCCCGACACCTACCAGCCGGTGCCCGCGCCGGACGACAACCCGATCGACGGCAAGGGCGGCGACCACGGCACGCACGTGTCCGGCACGATCGCCGGCTACGGCCTCGACGCCGACAAGCAGACCTTCGACGGCGACTACACCAAGCTCACCACGCAGCAGGTGCAGGACATGTGGATCGGTCCGGGCACCGCGCCCGAGGCCGGCCTCTACGCCCTCAAGGTGTTCGGCGACGGCGGCGGCTCGACCGACCTCACCGGTGCCGCGCTCGACTGGGTCGGCCAGTCGCTGACCGAGGGCAAGGACATCAACGTCCTCAACCTGTCGCTCGGTTCCGACTACGGCGCACCGGACGACCCCGACAACGCGAAGATCGACGCGCTCACCGCCCGCGGTGTCCTGCCCGTGATCGCCTCGGGCAACGCCGACGACTTCACCGACATCGGTGGCTCGCCCGGGAACGCCGAGGGTGCCCTGACGGTCGCCGCCAGCGCCACCGGCCAGTCGCTCTACGACGGTGTCCAGGTGACCGCCCCGTCCGCCGTCGCGAAGACCTACCGCGCGCAGTACTCACAGAACTTCCAGGGCACGCTGCCGGTCGAGGGCGACGTCGTCGTCCCGACCACGAACGTCGACGGCTGCACGCCCTTCACGGGTGCGGACGCCGCGGCCGTCGCAGGCAAGGTCGTCTGGCTCAAGTGGACCGACGCCGCGCTCGAGTGCGGGTCCGGGGTCCGGTTCGGCAATGTCCAGGCCGCCGGCGGCGTCGGCGTGCTCCTCGCGGGCACGATCAACACCTTCAGCTCGGGCATCGCGGGGAACGCGACCATCCCGGGTGCCGAGCTGACCAAGGACAGCGTGACGAGCCTCCTGGCCTCTGCCAAGGCCGGGACCCTGCACGTGAAGTTCGCCGACGAGCTCAAGGGCTTCGAACTCGCCACCGACCCCGAGGCCGTGAACACGCTCGCGTCGTTCACCAGCCGCGGTGTCCACGGTTCGTTCGGTGACATCGTCAAGCCGGACATCGCCGGCCCCGGGGTCAACGTGATCTCCGCGGCCAACGGCACCGGTGACGACCGCATGTCGATGAGCGGCACGTCGATGGCGACGCCGGACGTGGCGGGCATCGCCGCGCTGACGTTCGAGTCGCACCCGACCTGGTCGGCTCCGGACGTCAAGGCCGCGCTCATGAACACGGCCACGCACGACGTCAAGGACGGCTCCGGCACGGCGACCCTGCTGCGCCAGGGCACCGGCCGCGTCGACGCCCTGCAGGCCGTCACCGCCGACACCACCGTGAAGAGCGTGGAGAACGGTCAGCTCGTGACCGCCTCGTTCGGTGTCGTCGAGGTCTCGGGCAAGACCAGCGAGACCCGGTCGCTCCTCATCGAGAACACCGACTCCACGGCCCACACCTACGACGTGGCCTACCAGCCGCAGGTGTCCCAGCCGGGTGTCGCGTTCTCGCTCAGCACGAAGCGCGTCACCGTCGGCCCCGGTCGCGGTGCCGTCGTGGACCTGACGTTCACGGTCGCCGACCCGACGCAGCTCCGCCGCGTCATCGACCCCACCCAGGAGTCGGTGCAGCAGGGCTACCAGCGGGAGTTCGTCACCGCCGCGACCGGTCTCGTGACCTTCACCCCGACCGACAAGACGCTCGACCCGCTGCGCCTCGGCACGTACGTCGCGCCGAAGCCGGTCAGCGCCGTGCGCGGTTCGGGTGTGTCGTTCACCGGGTCCCAGAAGACCGCGAACCTCGCGCTGAGCGGCCGTACGGTCGACCAGGGCGGCCTGACCTCGGGCTACCACGCCGCGGTCGCACCGTTCGTGCTCGGCGGGACGGACGGCGTGGAGTCGTTCCCGACGGGTTCGGCGTCGCAGTCGCTCAAGGCCGCTGACGTCCGTGCCTACGGCGTCAGCTACGACAAGGCGTCGGACACCCTCGCGTTCGGTGTGCAGACGGCCGGTCCCGACGCCAACCCGGGCGCCGTGACCAACGTCGAGGTGTTCATCGACACGAACGGCGACGGCAAGGACGACTACCTCGTCTACGACGCGAAGTCGTCCGTGGTCGACGCGACGCTCGTCACGACGATCGACCTCAACGCGACGTCCGACGACGACGCCGTGGTCGACGCCTTCCCGCTCAACGGCGGTGCCCCCGGCCAGGACGTCAACACGTTCGACAGCGCCGTCAAGGTGCTGCCGGTGACGGCCTCGGCGATCGGTGCCGCGGGCAAGACCATCTCGTACCGGGTGGAGACCGAGTCGGCGTACGCGCCGGGTGCGGCCACCAGCGGGTCCTCGGTGGTCGACGTGACCTCGACGGCGAAGTTCAACCTCGCCAAGCCGACGCTCACGTTCGCGCAGGGTGGCCAGGGCGGCACGCTGTTCGCCGACAAGGGCACGCTCCAGGTCACCCGCGGTGCCGGTGTGGCCAGCGCCCGGATCCTGCTGCTGCACCTCGGCAACGCGGTCGGCAGCCAGGCCCAGAGCGCCGCGGCGACCTGGGTGGCCCCGGCACTGACGCTCGTCAAGGGCAGTGCGGTCTCCATCAGCGGCAAGCCGACGGTCGGCACGAAGCTCAAGGCGAACCACGGCACGTGGAACGGCTCGGGCGTCACGTACTCGTACCAGTGGCTCCGTGACGGCAAGGCGGTGAGGAGTGCGACGAGCTCGTCCTACAAGCTCGGCACGTCCGACGCCGGCCACACCTTCTCGGTGAAGGTCGTCGCGACGGCGAAGGGCTACCAGGACGGCACGTCGACCTCGAAGTCGACCGCCAAGGTCGCTCGCCGCTAGGCACCGACACCACCACTCGGGCCCCGTCGCACCCCAGCGATGGGGCCCGCAGTGCGTCAAGAGGACATGTAGTTAGACAAACTAGTTATCCGGTGGGAGGGTTGCAGCATGCAGACGCAGACCACCCTGAAGCAGCTCCGGGCCAACCCGATGGAGTGGCGTCGCCGTGGGCTCACCCCGCCGGACGTCATCCAGTCGATGATCGAGGAACGCCTTGCAGAGCCGGGCCACTCGGCGCCGGTGGGCGACCCGTCGTACCAGGACTTCTTCCGCAGCTGAGCGCGCGAGCGCGACCCGCTCGGGACTGGAGGCGCGGTGCCGGCTGGCCCCGC
>Ga0308167_1000202_pt1 | contig 131168 bp, 92 predicted proteins | sample PhyCR1_2_FD_202138 | JGI IMG/M metagenome (GOLD analysis project Ga0308167, IMG submission 202138) | Phyllosphere microbial communities from UC Gill Tract Community Farm, Albany, California, United States - DLSLRC.R1 | ecosystem: Host-associated > Plants > Phyllosphere > Unclassified | place...
CTGGCAATTAAACTTTTACCGGATGCGGAAGCGCCGGCAATGCCTACAATCACGCACTGATGAGACTTGTCAGTCATACTTTTTTAAGACCTGATAACTGGAGCCTGCCACTGGTCACGCATTACGCGTCCAGATGACGGGCCGAAATGGAGAGGGTGTGTTCGCGCTAAGTATAGGGATTTCGGCGTTTTGATGCCAGAGAAATGGCGCGGGTGACTTTTCAGACTTTCTCCTTTGGACGTCACTCATTTCACCGATAAACTAAGCACACACTGTAATATAAATAAAACCGCCTGTGCGGCGCGCTCAACGCGTGTCTGCCGGGTACGATCGATCCCATCAGGAGTTGTATGCTCTGGAAGACTTTGACCTATTTTGGCGACAGCATGCTGTTGATTCCGACAGCGGTGCTTATTGCGCTGATTTTGCCGTGGAAGAGTGATAACCGCCGTACGGTGCTCTATTGGGTGGTCGCCTTTGGCCTCGCCGGACTGCTGGTCAGCCTGTCAAAAATTTTGTTCCTCGGCTTTGGTATTGGCAGCGCACGCTTTAATTTTACCGGCTTCAGCGGCCATAGCGCGATGTCCGCCACCCTGTGGCCGGTGATGCTGTGGCTGATTTCGGGCCGCTGGTCCGCCCTGTGGCGCGGCGCTGCCATTGCCGTCGGCTATATGATCCCGCTGATGGTGGGCTTCTCGCGCCTGGTGATCCACGCCCATTCCAAAAGCGAAGTGGCGACCGGCCTGCTGCTCGGCTTCACCCTGAGCACCGCCTTCCTGATTTCGCAGCGTCGTACCGCGCTCAAAGGGTTCAGCTGGCCGCAGGTTGGCGCCGCGCTGTTAGTGCCGTTTGTCCTGTTAAGTCATGGCCGGGTAGCCACCACCCAGCAGTTCCTCGAACGTTTTTCCGCCAGCCTGGCCGGCCTGGAAAAGCCTTACACCCGCGCTGACCTTTTCCGCCAGTAATCAAAGGCTAACTTTCTCTGCCCGTCAATTCGCCGAATAACGGGCAACTTTGATTTCCCCCCTTTTTTCTTGACTGAATGTGCTAGCATGCTGAAAGAGAATGACTGGTGCATATTTCGCCGTTGCGGAACCCCTGCACCCTGCCGGACGTCTGCATGACCATAGAGATCCCCTACCTGCACAATCGACCGAACAAGCGCTGGATCTCTGCGCTTTTACTCGGCTGCTCGATGTTTGTCCTGACGCTGTTCTGCCTTGAACTGATCGTGGTCAGCGGTAAAATTTCGCCCCTATGGTTTCCGACTGCCGCCATGACGGTGGTGGTTTTCCGCTGCCCGTCACGCCAGCTCCCGCTCTACCTGGCGGCCTGCGTGCTCGGCACCGCCTGCGCCAATGCAATCATCATCGGTCCGGCTCTCTCCAACATCAAATTTGCCCTGCTGAACCTGCTGCAGGCGGGTCTGGGCGGAATACTGCTGCGGGCGTTACTCGATCGCCGTGCGCCACTCAGTTCACTGCATGACTGGGCGCGACTGGTGCTGTCCGTGGGGATCGTTACGCCGGTGATCGGCGGGCTGATGGCGCTGTGGGTGCTGCAGGTCAGTGGCCACGCCTCGTTTCCCTTCTTTTATACCTGGGTGATCTCCGAGATTATCGGCATGCTGGTGCTGGGTCCGATGCTGCTGTTGCTGCCGTGGCCGGTGCGCCGTACCCAGCTTCGCGAACTGCGTCTGACTGAATTCTTCCTGACGCTGGCGGTGACGCTGGTGGCCAGCTATCTGGCCCTGCGCTATCTGCCGTGGCCGTTCACCTTTATTGTGGTGATTCTGTTCTGGTGCGCCGTCCGCCTGCCTAAGCTGCAGGCGTTTGTGCTATTTTTCCTGAACGCCAGCTTTATGTCGATGCTGCTGGCCTTTGGCCTGGTCAGCGTGGTGAACAATAACAGTGCGCTGGGACCGGTCTCCAGCTGGCTGCCGTTCCTGCTGGTGCTGATCCCCAGCCACATCATGTCGCTGGTGATGGATGCGTTTCGCCGTGAGAAGAATCACATCAGCGAGAGCGAAACCCGCTTTCGTCACGCGATGGAATATTCGGCGATTGGCATGGCGCTGGTCTCCCCTCAGGGCGGCTGGCTGCAGGTGAATCATTCGCTCTGCCAGACGCTGGGCTATCCGGAGGAGGAACTGCGGCGGCTGACCTTTCAGCAGATTACCCATCCTGACGACCTCAGCAACGATCTGCAGCAGCTCAGTAAGCTGCTCAGCGGTGAGATCTACACCTACACGCTGGAAAAACGTTACTTCCGCAAAGATGGCGAGATTGTCTGGACCCGGCTGACGGTGTCGCTGGTGCGCGATCCCGCCCATCTGCCGCTCTACCTGATTGCCCAGATCGTCGATATCTCCGAGCTGAAACAGAGCGAGCAGGTCAACCGCCGGCTGATGGAGCGCATCACGCTGGCCAATGAGGCGGGCGGCATTGGCGTATGGGAATGGAACCTGCTGACCGGCGAAATGCTCTGGGACAAGCGGATGTATGCGCTGTTTGGCCTGGCACCGCACGAGTCACCCAGCTACGATTTGTGGATCCACCTGCTGCATGCTGGCGATCGGGAACATGCGGCGCTGACGGTGCAGCAGGCGATTGAACTGCGCAGCGCCTTCCATATGGAATACCGGATTGTTAACGACGACGGCCAGCGCTGGGTGCGTACTCAGGCCAACCGCATCCTGAGTAAAGAGGGACGGATTGAGCGGATGCTGGGGATTTGCCAGGACATCACGCCATTACGCAACCTCAACGAGGCGCTGTTCCAGGAGAAAGAGCGGATGGCGATCACCCTCGACTCAATCGGTGAGGCGGTGATCAGCACCGATGAAGCGATGCGCGTCGCCTTTATGAATCCGGTGGCCGAAAAGATGAGTGGCTGGTCGCAGCAACAGGCGGCTGGCAAACCCCTCAGCGAGCTGCTGCAGATCACGCAGGGCCGCAACGGACCAGAGATAGACACTCTGCTGCTGTGTCAGCTACCGCGTGAGAAAATCACCCCGGATTTGGATCAGGATCTGGTGCTGCATACCCCGGATGACGGGCATATCGACATCCATTACAGCATTACCCCGCTGCGCTCTGAGGCCGGACTGGAACAGGGTGCGGTCATGGTCATTCAGGATGTCAGCGAATCGCGCCAACTGATGAAGCGCCTGAGCTACAGCGCGCTACACGATACCCTGACCCGCCTGCCGAACCGCGCCAGCTTCGATCATCAGCTAAAACGGCTGCTGTATGATGCAGCAGAACATCAGCATCACCACGTGCTGGTGTTTATCGATCTCGATAAATTTAAAGCGGTCAACGATAGCGCCGGTCATGCGGCGGGCGATGCGCTGCTGCGGGAACTGTCAGACCTGATGCTGCATCATCTGCGCAGCAGTGATTTCCTGGCACGGCTGGGCGGCGATGAGTTTGCGTTGCTGATGCCCGACTGCCAGGTTGAGCAGGCGTGCGAAGTGATTCAGCGCATTGTCACCACGGTCAATGATTACCGCTTCCAGTGGCTGGGCCGCCTCTATCAGGTCGGGGCCAGCGTCGGCGTCACCCAGATTTCGCCGGACAACTGCCAGAGCAGCGATGTGCTGTCTCAGGCCGATATTGCCTGTTATAACGCCAAACGCAGCGGACGTGGCCGCTATGTGGTTTATGAGCAGCACCGGTTGCCGCTGGCGGGCAATCATCAGGGCCTCGACGCCGCGATGATCGATTCGCTGCAGATAGAGCTGCCGGCCTGGGCTGTCGCCCCGCCGAATACGCCACAGTCAGCCTTTCTCTGGCTGCTGGAAGTGCAGCTGTTAACCCCGGATGGCCTGCTGATTGATGAAACGCTGCTGCGCAATAATCTGCCGGATGAAGGACTGCGGCGTCAGCTGGATAATAAAATCCTTGAGGCCTTCTTCCAGCACGATGTGCAGGGACTGAATGAAAAAGGCATTGCGGTGGTTCTGCCGCTTAGCGCCCAGGCGTTGCTCGATGCCGATTTTGTCCAGCAACTGTGTCGCCGTTTTGTGGCGGCCGGCCTGAGTGACAGCCGCTGTGGCTTCGCCTTCCCGGCTGCCAGCGTGTTAACTCAGGGCGATCGGCTGCACAGCGCACTGCTGCAGCTGCGTCAGAGTGGCTGCCGCATCGTGCTGCAGCACTTTGGCCGTAACCTCGACGCCTTCAATCAGCTCAGCGATGAGTGGGTCGACTGTCTGGTGCTGGCACCTGAACTGGTCTCCAATGTGCATAACAATCTGATGGATGAGATGTTGCTGACCATCATCCAGGGGCAGGCGTCGCAGCGCAACATTGCCCTGCTGGCCGGTCCGGTTTCGGTTCCGGCGGTGCTGACTACCCTCGCCAGCCTGGATGTGGATGGCGTCTGGGGCAGCGCGGTCGCCGAACGTCAGCCGCTGAGCGTACTGGCCGAGGCGCGCTTTTTTGCCATCCGTTAAATCCACCGTTGAGCGCTTGCTACCCTGCTAAAGCTGCGCTAAAGTCGCCCCCTTTTTTCCGGCATGGGGGCAAAAATGTTCATAGGATTCGATTACGGCACGGCTAACTGTTCCATAGCCGTCAGTGAAAATGGCGCGCCGCGTCTGTTAACGCTGGAAAACGGCCAGCGCCTGCTGCCGTCGATGATCTGTGCGCCTACCCGTGAGTCGGTCAGTGAATGGCTCTATCGTCATCATCAGGTGGCGACGCCCGACAGTGAAACCACCGCTCTGCTGCAGCGCGCCCTGCGTTTTAACCGCGAAGAAGATATCGACGTACAGCCCAACAGCGTGCAGTTTGGTCTGACCGCGCTGCAACAGTACATGGTCGATCCGGAAGATGTCTGGTTCGTAAAATCCCCCAAATCCTTTCTCGGTGCCAGCGGCCTGAAACCGCAGCAGATCGCCCTGTTTGAAGACCTGGTCTGCGCCATGATGCTGCACATTCGTCAGCAGGGCGAAAGTCAGCTTGATCAACCGATCGATCAGGCGGTGATTGGTCGTCCGATTAACTTCCAGGGCTTAGGCAGTGAAGAGGCCAACCAGCAGGCGCAGGGTATTTTACTGCGTGCCGCGCAGCGGGCCGGCTTCCGCGACGTGGAGTTTCAGTTTGAGCCGGTAGCGGCCGGTCTGGATTTTGAAGCCACCCTCCAACAGGAGAGCCGGGTGCTGGTGGTTGATATCGGCGGCGGGACCACCGACTGTTCGATGTTACTGATGGGACCGACGTGGCGCGACAAAGCCGATCGCCGCGAAAGCCTGCTGGGCCACAGTGGCTGCCGCGTCGGCGGTAACGATCTCGATATTATGCTGGCGTTCAAAACGCTGATGCCGCTGCTCGGTCTCGGCGGTAATACCCAGAAGGGCATCGCCCTGCCCGCCCTGCCGTGGTGGAATGCGGTTGCGATCAACGATGTTCCGGCACAAAGCGAATTTTACAGCGCCGCCTGCGGTAAGTTACTGCGCGATTTAGTCCGTGACGCAGAGCAGAGTGAGGTGGTCGCGCGCCTGCTGAAAGTGTGGCAGCAGAAGCTGGGTTATCGTCTGGTGCGGGCTGCCGAAGAGAGCAAAATCGCGCTGTCAGATCGCGCGGAACATGCGGCGTCGCTCGACTTTATTGCCGAATCGCTGCAGGCCGATCTCAGCGTCAACCTGCTGCAGGAGGCGATCAATCAGCCGCTGGAGAAAATCCTTGAGCAGGTCCAGCTGGCGCTGGCCACCAGCCAGATCAAACCTGACGTGGTCTACCTGACCGGCGGCAGTGCCCGCTCGCCGCTGCTGCGTGCGGCATTGCAACAGGCGCTGCCTGACACGCCGATTGCCGGCGGCGATGATTTCGCCTCGGTGACCGCAGGCTTAGCCCGCTGGGCAGAAGTGATGTTCCGCTAAGCGTGATCGCGCAGCAAAAAAAACGGCGCCCAACGGCGCCGTTACTGTTTTGACTGCGGATCAGAACGCGATATTGGCGCTGATGCCGCCGATAAACGCATCTTTCACTTCGCTGACCGCGCCAGGTGCCACCACATACTGCAGATTCGGGCGCAGCGACATCCAGTTGGTCACTTTGGCGTTGTAATAGACCTCGTAGTTATACTCCGAGCCGTCCTGAATCGGCAGATAGGTCGGGCTGTCAAAACTGCTCTCGCCGTTGGCCTGATTCTGCTGACGCAGCGAGCGGGTGTAGTCGCTATTGACATGAATACGCGCCGCGCCTACGCCAATTTCATCATCAGGACGCGCATTAAACGGCCCTTTCCAGGTAAAGGCGATCGACTGATAGTTGTCGGTTTTTGAGGTTTTGTGATCGTTCATCACCGCCTGAACCCGCACGCCCAGACCGCGATTCACATCGCCATCCTGTGCCGTCAGCTGTTGCTGCAACAGCAGGTAGCCGCCATAGGCGTGATCCTGATCCTGATACGCGCCGTTGCGCCAGCTGCCATAGACATCGCCATTGGCTGAAGAGTAGTAATAGCCGATGCGGTAGTTACCCGGCAGCTTTTGCGCGCCCAGCGTCGGTTTCCAGCCCAGTTCGACCGGCACCAGATTGCCTTCAGAATTGCTGGTATCCAGACGGAAGCCGTCGCCGCGATCGTAGTTAGCCCGGTTCTGGTTATAGAATCCCACCTGGAAGAAAACTTCCGGGGTGATATTCAGTTTGATCCGGCCGCCCCACTGGGATACCGGCCAGTTAAACCAGCGGTCACCACGCCAGTTACCCGCCTGACCGCTGCCCAGCGCCAGGTTCTGGAACAGGTTGCCGTCGAAGTTATCAAAGTCCTCACCGACCGTCACCCGGCCAGCTTTCAGGTCGACCACATCGTTAAACAGCCCTTTGCGCAACCAGAACTGGGTCAGACGCCAGGTCTGGCCACGACCATACACTTCCTGCACCGAAGAGAGCATGCCGGTGCGCTTGTCCGCCACCTGTTCGGACAGGTTTTGTCCGTCACGGTTGGTGATAGTCATCTGGAATTCCGCATCCTGCCAGTCCAGCAGTTTTTCCAGATCGAAATTGGTGCCGAAACTCCACTGATCGCTGTAACGCATGGTGGTGTTGGTATCGGCACCGCCGCCTAAGTTGGCCGCGCTTTCCATGGTGTAATTTACGTCAAATTTAATGCCGTCGTTCTGCAACTGCGTTCGGTAACCACCCCAGTCACCAAACATCCACTCTGAATCAGCGCTCAGCGCGTCAGCGGCCATCGCATGACCGGTTAACATCGCCAGGATCAGGGTGCCGGTTGCCACACGGCGCAGCGGAAAACGCTGCTCTGCTTGTTTATTTTTCATCATGCTTATTCTTATGTGAGTTACGGGGGAATGACCCGCAGAGAATAGTGCTGAGAAAAGTTCAATTTTTGTAAATACGTGCGCACGATTAGTCAACTAACCAGTTTATTCGCGCAAATGTGAGCTGGATCTCAGTGTGGTTACTCTTGCAGCAGCGGAGGCGAAGCGTGAATGGATGGGGCGAAACGGGGCGCAGCGGCCCCGTTCTGTTAGCGGCTGGCGTCGGCCAGCTGTTCAATCTGTTCCGGCGTCAGCGTCAGCTGGGTTGCCCCGACCAGATCGTCGAGCTGGGCCAGCGAGGTGGCACTGACAATCGGCGCGGTGATGCTGGGACGGGCAATCTGCCACGCCAGCGCCACCTGCGTCGGTGAAACCTGATGCGCTTCAGCGATTGCATCCAGCGCCGCCAGGATCTTCAGGCCGCGCGGGTTGAGGTATTTTTCCACCACGCCCTGCCCGCGCTGACTTTTGCAGGCATCGGCCGGCTGGCGGTATTTACCACTCAGGAAACCGCTGGCCAGTGAGTAGTAGTTAATCACCCCTAACCCGTGGTGGCTGACCACCGGCTCCAGCTCTGATTCGTAGGGCTGGCGATCGTAGAGATTGTATTCTGGCTGCAGGGTTTCATATCGCGCCAGCCCTTCCGCTTCGCTGATTTCCAGTGCCTGCTGCAGGCGAGCCGCACTGTAGTTGGAGGCACCAATTGCCCGCACTTTGCCCTCTTTAATCAGGCCATCAAAGGCGCTCAGCGTCTCGGCCAGCGGCGTGTCCTGATCGTCACGGTGCGCCTGATAGAGATCGATATAATCGGTTTGCAGCCGACGCAGTGAGTCTTCCACCGCCTGGCGGATATACTGCGGTTTCAGTCCGGTTTTCTCCGGCGAAAGCTCCATCCCGACCTTGGTGGCCAGAACGATACTGTCGCGTTTGCCGCTTTTCTTCAGCCATTCGCCGATAATGGTTTCTGATTCACCGCCTTTATTTCCCGGTGCCCAGCGTGAATAAACATCGGCGGTATCAATAAACCACAGCCCTTTTTCCACCAGCGCGTCCAGCAGCGAAAACGAGCCAGGCCGATCCACGGTCCAGCCAAACACGTTGCCGCCAAACGTCAGTACCGGCACCGAAATGCCGCTGTCGCCTAACTGTCGGGTTTCATTCTGACTCATCATCTGCTCCTTAGTGGTGTATCGAAACGGTCTGTCACTGAGCATAGCAAAGCGAAACGGTTTCTTTATGACGATTGTGGTGTGATTAATGCCAGAAAAGGCATACTTACCCGGCCCTGACAGATATCCTTATTTCCTTCAACTTTTGCCCGTCAGAGGCGACTACAATCTGACGTTTGCAGGCTACCCGTTTGATGCCTGCGCCTGGGACTACATCACTGCTGGAGAGCAAGCAAAATAATGAGCACCCGACATCCTGTTATGAAAAAGAGCCTGATTGTGCTGGTGGTGATTGCCGCGGCCGTCGGCGGATATTACTGGTGGCAGCACGCTGCTGAGCCGCAGACCGACCAGCAGAGTGGCGCACGCACGCCGCGCGGCAAAGGCGGCGCTGACGGTGCCCGTCGTCCTCTCGCCCCGGTTCAGGCCGCCAGCGCCACCAGCCAGAGCGTCCCGCAGTACCTGAGCGGATTAGGCACCGTCACCGCCGCCAATACCGCGACGGTGCGCAGCCGGGTTAACGGCGATCTGGTGGCGATACACTTTACCGAAGGCCAGCAGGTTAAGGCCGGCGATTTGCTGGCAGAAGTCGATCCGCGTCCGTATCAGGTGGCGTTAACTCAGGCCGAGGGTCAGCTGGCAAAAGATCAGGCCACGCTGGCGAACGCCCGCCGCGACCTGGCGCGTTTCGAAAAGCTGGCGAAAAGTTCGCTGGTGTCACAGCAGGAGCTGGATACGCAGCGCTCGCTGGTCAGCGAAACCCTCGGCACCCTGAAAGCGGACCAGGGCAGCGTCGCCAGCGCCCAGCTTAATCTGACCTACAGCCGGATTACTGCGCCGATCGACGGCCGGGTCGGTCTGAAGCAGGTGGACGTCGGCAACTACGTTACCAGCGGAGACACCACCGGCATTGTGGTGATCACCCAGACCCAGCCGATTGACGTGGTGTTCACCCTCGCCGAAAACAACATCAGCCAGATTCTGAAGGCGCAGAAAAGCGGTGAGCCGCTGCCGGTCGAAGCCTGGGATCGCAGCAATCAGGCGCTGATTGCCAGCGGTAAACTGCTGAGCCTCGATAACCAGATTGATGTCACCACCGGCACCATTAAGATCAAAGCGCGCTTCGATAATCAGGACGGTGCGCTGTTCCCCAATCAGTTCGTTAACGTCCGGCTGAAGGTCAATACCCTGCAGGATGCGATTGTTATTCCGGCCGCCGCGCTGCAGATGGGCAATGAAGGCCACTTCGTCTGGGTGGTCAACAGCGATAATAAAGTCAGCAAGAAAAGCGTGATTGCCGGCCTGCAGGATAGCCAGAAAGTGGTGATCAGCGCCGGGCTGGAAGCGGGCGAACGGGTGGTGACCGATGGTCTGGATCGCCTGACCGAAGGCGCGAAAGTTGAGATTGTCGCGGCGCAAAGTACCGCACCGCGCAGTAGCCGTGCGGCGCTGCCGTCGAAGGGAGAGCGTGAGTAATGCAGGTAATGCCTCCCGATCACAGCGGTGGACCGTCACGCCAGTTTATTCTGCGTCCGGTAGCCACCACGCTGTTGATGATTGCCATTCTGCTGGCAGGCGTGCTGGGCTATCGCTTCCTGCCGGTTTCGGCGCTGCCGGAAGTTGATTATCCGACCATTCAGGTGGTTACCCTCTATCCGGGTGCCAGTCCGGACGTGGTCACCTCATCCATTACCGCGCCGCTGGAGCGTCAGTTCGGCCAGATGTCGGGCCTGAAGCAGATGGCGTCGCAGAGTTCGGGCGGCGCATCGGTGGTGACGCTGCAGTTCCAGCTCAGCCTGCCGCTCGACGTGGCGGAACAGGAAGTGCAGGCGGCGATTAACTCCGCCACCAACCTGCTGCCCAACGATCTGCCCAATCCGCCGGTCTACAGCAAAGTGAACCCGGCCGATCCGCCGATCATGACGCTGGCCGTTACCACCCGCAGCATGCCGCTGACCCAGGTTCAGGACATGGTGGAAACCCGGGTGGCGCAGAAAATTTCTCAGGTCAGCGGCGTCGGGCTGGTGACCTTGTCCGGCGGTCAGCGTCCGGCGGTGCGGGTCAAAATGAATGCCCAGGCGCTGGCGGCGCTTGGCCTGACCAGCGAGACGGTGCGTACCGCCATCAGCGACGGCAACGTCAATTCGGCTAAAGGCAGCCTGGATGGGCCGACGCGCTCGATTACCCTGTCGGCCAACGACCAGATGAAATCGGCGGAAGATTACCGTCAGCTGATCATCAGCTACAACAACGGTGCGCCAGTGCGGTTGGGTGACGTCGCCACCATTGAGCAAGGCGCAGAGAACAGCTGGCTGGGTGCCTGGGCCAACCGCGACGCCGCGATTGTGCTCAACGTGCAGCGTCAGCCGGGTGCCAACATCATTGCTACCGCCGATAATATCCGCGCCATGCTGCCCGCGCTGACGGCGGCGTTGCCAAAATCGGTCGAGGTCAAACTGCTGACCGACCGCACCACCAATATCCGCGCCTCGGTCAGCGATACCCAGTATGAGCTGATACTGGCGATGGCGCTGGTGGTGATGATCATCTACCTGTTCCTGCGCAATGTGCCCGCCACGCTGATCCCGGCGGTTGCGGTGCCGCTGTCGCTGATCGGCACCTTTGCGGCGATGTATTTTCTCGGCTTTTCGATCAACAACCTGACCTTAATGGCGCTGACCATTGCCACCGGGTTTGTGGTCGATGACGCGATTGTGGTGATTGAGAACATCTCCCGCTACATCGAAAAAGGGGAAAAACCGTTAACCGCGGCGCTGAAAGGCGCAGGCGAAATCGGTTTTACCATCATCTCGCTGACCTTCTCACTGATTGCAGTGCTGATCCCGCTGCTGTTTATGGGCGATGTCATTGGCCGCCTGTTCCGCGAGTTTGCGGTGACGCTGGCGGTGGCGATTCTGATCTCGGCAGTGGTCTCGCTGACCCTGACGCCGATGATGTGCGCCCGGATGCTGAGCGCCGGGTCGCTGCGTAAGCAGAACCGTTTCTCACGCGCCAGCGAAGCGATGTTTGAGCGCATCATTGCCGTCTACGGTCGCGGGTTACGCCGGGTGCTTAATCATCGGTGGCTGACCTTATCGGTCGCGCTCGGTACCCTGGTGCTGACCGTCCTGCTGTGGATGATGATCCCGAAAGGCTTTTTCCCGCAGCAGGACAACAGCATTATTCAGGGCACGCTGCAGGCGCCGCAGTCCGTCTCCTACGCCAGCATGGCCGAGCGTACCCGCGATGTGGCTTCAATCATCATGAAAGATCCAGCGGTGCAGAGCATGACCTCATTTGTCGGGGTGGACGGCACTAATGCCGCGCTGAACAGTGCCCGGCTGCAAATCAACCTCAAGCCGCTCGACCAGCGTGAAGATCGGATCCCGGTGATTCAGCAACGGCTGCAACAGCAGGTGAGCCAGATTCCGGGCGTGCAGCTGTGGTTGCAGGCGGTACAGGATCTCACCATTGATACCCAGGCGAGCCGCACGCCCTATCAGTTTACGCTGCAATCGGGTTCGCTGGCTTCACTCACCACCTGGGTGCCGGCGCTGCTGGCCGAGCTGAATACCCTGCCGCAACTGCGGGATGTCAGCAGCGACTGGCAGGATCAGGGACTGGAAGCCTATATCAATGTCGATCGTGCCAGCGCCAGCCGGCTGGGTATCAGTATGGCGGACGTGGATAACGCGCTGTATAACGCCTTTGGTCAGCGCCTGATCTCTACCATTTATACCCAGGCTAATCAGTATCGTGTGGTGCTGGAGCAGGACAACCGCGCCACGCCGGGCCTGCAAAGCCTGGAGAGCATTCGTCTGGCCAGCAGCGACGGCGGCAGCGTGCCGCTGAGCACCTTTGCCCGTATTGAACAGCGTCATACGCCGCTCAGTATCAACCATCTCGATCAGTTCCCGTCGGCGACCTTCTCGTTCAACGTGGCTGACGGCTATTCGCTGGAAGATGCGGTCAAAGCGGTATCGCAGGCAGAAGCGCAGCTCGGTATGCCCGCCGAAATGATGACCCAGTTCCAGGGCAGCACGCTGGCGTTTGAAGCGGCGCTGAGCAGCACCGTCTGGCTGATTGTGGCGGCGATTGTAGCGATGTATATCGTGCTCGGGGTGCTGTATGAGAGCTTTATCCATCCAATCACTATTTTGTCGACGCTGCCTACCGCGGGCGTCGGGGCGCTGCTGGCGCTGATGCTCAGCGGCAACGAGCTGGATATTGTGGCGATCATCGGCATCATTCTGCTGATCGGTATCGTGAAAAAGAACGCCATCATGATGATCGACTTCGCGCTGGCGGCTGAGCGTGAACAGGGGATGCAGCCTTACGATGCTATCTATCAGGCCTGCCTGTTGCGTTTCCGGCCGATTCTGATGACCACGCTGGCGGCGCTGCTCGGCGCATTACCGCTGATGCTCAGCACCGGGGTCGGCGCGGAACTGCGTCACCCGCTGGGGATTGCGATGGTCGGCGGTCTGATTGTCAGTCAGGTGCTGACGCTGTTCACCACGCCGGTGATCTACCTGCTGTTTGATCAGCTGGCGCACGCCACCCGCCGTCGCCTCGGCCGCACGGAGGCCGCAGAGTGAAGTTTTTTGCCCTGTTTATTCATCGGCCGGTCGCCACAACCCTGCTGACGCTGGCAATTGCGCTGGCTGGCATCCTCGGTTTTCGCCTGCTGCCGGTGGCACCGCTGCCGCAGGTCGATTTTCCGGTGATCGTGATTTCGGCCTCGCTGCCAGGTGCCGCGCCGGAGATTATGGCGTCGTCGGTCGCCACGCCACTCGAGCGCTCGCTGGGCCGCATCGCCGGCGTCAGTGAAATGACCTCAACCAGTTCACTCGGCAGCACCCGCATCATTCTGGTGTTTGATTTTGATCGTGACATCAACGGAGCCGCGCGCGATGTTCAGGCCGCGATTAACGCGGCGCAAAGCCTGCTGCCTACCGGGATGCCGTCGCGCCCGACGTATCGCAAAGTGAACCCTTCAGATGCGCCGATTATGATCATGACGCTGACCTCGGACAGCTACAATCCGGGTCAGCTGTATGACTACGCCTCAACGCAGCTGGCGCAGAAACTGTCGCAAATCGAGGGCGTCGGCGACGTCACCGTAGGCGGCAGCTCGCTGCCTGCGGTCCGCGTGGCACTGAATCCACAGGCGCTGTTTAATCAGGGCGTGTCGCTGGATGCGGTGCGCACCGCCATTTCCAACGCCAATCAGCGACGGCCGCAGGGCGCACTGGATGATTCGCAGCAGCGCTGGCAGTTGCGTACCAATGATGCGCTACAGACCGCCAGTGAGTATCAGCCGCTGATAGTGCATTACAACAACGGCGCGGCGGTCAGGCTGTCGGACGTGGCGACAGTCGAAGACTCGGTTCAGGACGTGCGTAATGCCGGAATGTCACGCGGTAAACCGGCGGTGCTGCTGCTGATCCGCAAAACGCCTGAAGCTAACGTCATCGATACGGTGGACCGCATCCGCGCCGAAATGCCGCTGCTGCATGAGGTGATCCCGGCCGCCATCGACCTGCAGATCGCTCAGGATCGCTCCCCCACCATTCGTGCCTCGCTGCATGAAGTGGAGCAATCGCTGGTGATCGCCGTGGCGCTGGTGATTCTGGTGGTGTTTGTTTTCCTGCGCTCGGGTCGCGCCACGCTGATCCCGGCGGTGGCGGTGCCAGTTTCACTGATTGGCACCTTCGCCGCGATGTACCTGTGCGGCTTCAGTCTCAACAACCTGTCGCTGATGGCGCTGACCATCGCCACCGGCTTTGTGGTCGATGATGCGATTGTGGTGCTGGAGAACATCGCCCGCCACGTCGAGGCGGGCATGAAGCCGTTGCCCGCAGCGCTGAAAGGGGTACGTGAAGTCGGCTTTACCGTACTGTCGATGAGTCTGTCACTGATCGCGGTCTTCCTGCCGCTGCTGATGATCGGCGGGCTGATTGGCCGCTTCTTCTCCGAGTTTGCCATCACCCTGTCGGTGGCGATTGTGATCTCGCTTTTCATCTCAGTAACCCTGACGCCGATGATGTGTGCATATCTGCTGAAACCGTCGGCACCCGGCAGCCAGCCCCGTCGGCATGGATCGGGCCGGCTGCTGCTGGCGATTCAGCAGGGCTATGGCCGCTCGCTCAATGTGGTGCTGAACCATGCCCGCTGGGTGCTGCTGCTGTTTTTCGCCACCATCGCCCTCACCGTCTGGCTGTTTATCAGCATCCCGAAAACCTTTATGCCGGAGCAGGACACCGGCCGGCTCTCCGGTTTTATCTCGGCCGACCAGAGCATTTCGTTCCAGGCGATGCGCAGTAAGCTGCAGGATTTTATGGAGATCGTCGGTGCCGATCCGGCGGTAGAGAGCGTGGTCGGCTTTACCGGTGGGATGCGCACCAACAGCGGCTCGATGTTTATCTCGCTGAAACCGCTGTCAGAGCGCAAAGAGAACGCGCAGGCGGTCATCGCCCGGCTGCGGGTTAAACTGGCAAAAGAGCCGGGTGCTAACCTCTACCTGAATGCGGTGCAGGATCTGCGGGTCGGTGGCCGTGAATCGAATGCCGGTTATCAGTACTCGCTGCTGTCGGACAATCTCGACGACCTGCGCAGCTGGGAGCCGAAAATCCGTCAGGCGTTCGCCGCCCTGCCGCAGCTGGCGGACGTCAACTCCGATCAGCAGGATAAAGGCAGCGAAATGGCCCTGACCTACGATCGTGAAAGTATGGCGCGACTCGGTATTAACGTCGCTGAAGCGAATGCCTTGCTGAATAACGCCTTTGGTCAGCGCCAGATCTCTACTATTTATCAGCCGCTTAACCAGTACAAGGTGGTGATGGAGGTCGATCCACGCTATACCCAGGATATCAGCGCCCTGTCGCAGATGTTTGTTATCAACAGCGAAGGCAAAGCAATTCCACTGTCGTGGTTTGCGCACTGGCAGCCCGCCAACGCCCCGCTGTCGGTCAATCATGAAGGGCTTTCTGCCGCCTCGACCATCTCGTTTAACCTGCCGGAAGGCGTGTCGCTGTCGCAGGCATCCGAGGCAATTGAGCGCACCATGACCTCGCTCGGGGTGCCTTCCAGCGTACGCGGCAGTTTTGCCGGTACAGCGCAGGTATTCCAGCAGTCGCAGAGCAGCCAGCTGTGGCTGATGCTGGCGGCCATTGGCGCGGTCTATATCGTGCTGGGGATGCTGTATGAGAGCTATGTCCATCCGCTCACCATTCTGTCGACGCTGCCGTCGGCCGGGGTTGGCGCACTGCTGGCGCTGGAATTGTTCGATACGCCGTTCAGCCTGATTGCGCTGATCGGAATTCTGCTGCTGATCGGCATCGTGAAAAAGAACGCTATCATGATGGTAGATTTTGCCCTTGAGGCACAACGCAACGGCCAGCTCAGCGCGCGCGAGGCGATTTTTCAGGCCTGCCTGCTGCGCTTCCGGCCGATTCTGATGACCACGCTGGCGGCGCTGTTTGGCGCGCTGCCGCTGGTGCTGACCAGCGGTGACGGCGCGGAACTGCGACAGCCGCTCGGCATTACCATCGCCGGCGGTCTGGTGATGAGCCAGTTGCTGACGCTCTACACCACGCCGGTGGTCTACCTGATGATGGATAAACTACGGCGTAAAAAGCGTCCGCTGGCGCTGGCGCAACAGCAATAACGGGGTGTGCGACGCCGCAGCGTCGCGCGAGGTGAAGAACGAAGCGACGCGATTTCGGGACTGAATGATGAGTACACAGAGCGCAAACGTCCGCTGGCAATTATGGATAGTCGCCATCGGCTTCTTTATGCAGACGCTGGATACCACCATTGTCAACACCGCTATACCGGCGATGGCGCACGATTTAGGCGTCAGTCCGCTGCATATGCACTCGGTGATTGTCTATTACGTGCTGACGGTGGCGGTCATGCTGCCGGTCAGCGGCTGGCTGGCAGATCGCTTCGGCGTGCGTAACATCTTCTTTAGCGCGATTGTGTTGTTCAGCCTCGGATCGTTGCTGTGCGCGCTCTCTACCACCCTCGACCAGCTGGTGCTGTCGCGGGTAGTGCAGGGCATTGGCGGCGCGATGATGGTGCCGGTCGGTCGCCTGACGGTGATGAAAATCGTGCCGCGCGAGCAGTACATGTCGGCGATGACCTTTGTCACGCTGCCGGGGCAGATCGGGCCGCTGCTGGGTCCGGCGCTGGGCGGCGTGCTGGTGGAGTACGCCAGCTGGCACTGGATTTTCCTGATCAATATTCCGGTCGGCATTGCCGGTGCCGTCGCGACCCTGATGCTGATGCCTGACTACGCGATGCAGACCCGACGATTCGACTTCACCGGCTTTATCCTGCTGGCGGCTGGCATGGCGACCTTAACCCTGGCGCTGGATGGTCAGCGCAGCAGTGGCGGTTCACCGTTGCTGCTCGGGGCGATGATCCTGATCGGCATGTTCTCGCTGCTGTTCTATCTGATGCATGCGCGCAGCAATGACAATGCGCTGTTCAGCCTGAAGCTGTTTGATAACCGCATCTATTCAATTGGCCTGCTCGGCAGCTTTACCGGCCGCATCGGCAGCGGCATGCTGCCGTTTATGACGCCGATTTTCCTGCAGGTCGGCATGGGCTACAGTCCGTTTCACGCCGGGCTGATGATGATCCCGATGGTGCTCGGCAACATGGGGATGAAGCGCATTGTGGTGCGCATCGTTAACCTGTTTGGCTATCGCAACGTGCTGGTGGTTTCGACCATTGCACTGGCGCTGGTGGTGCTGCTGTTCCCGCTGGTGGCGATCATGGGCTGGGTCTGGCTGCTGCCGCTGGTGCTGTTTCTGCAGGGGATGGTCAACGCCATTCGCTTCTCCTCAATGAATACCCTGACGCTGAAAGAGTTGCCCGATGAACTCGCCTCCAGCGGCAATAGCCTGCTGTCGATGATTATGCAGCTGTCGATGAGTATCGGCGTGACGCTGGCGGGCTTACTGCTGGGTGCGTTTGCCCAGGATGCCGCCAGCGACAGCAGTGCGGAACACCAGATGTTTATTTATGCCTACCTGTGCATGTCGCTGATCATTATCCTGCCCGCGCTGGTGTTCTGGCGTGTTCCGCAGCAGGTAAGTAAAAACGTCGACTTACGACGCCGGAGAAAGTCATGAGGGTTAACCTGCGCCTTGGCATTGGCGCCAAACTGTTTATGGCGATCTTCTCGACCTGCATGCTGGTATTGATCACCATGCACTGGGGCGTCCGTCTGAGCTTCGAGCACGGCTTTGTTGACTATATTAAACGCGGCAACGAGCAGCGGTTAAGCCTGCTGAGTGACGCGCTGGCCGATCAGTATCAGCAGCACGGCAACTGGGATTTCCTGCGCCACAACGATCGGCTGGTATTCAATATTCTGCGATCGCTGGAGCAGAATCCCGACAGCAATAATCAGCTACCGCCGCACGGCTGGCGCACCCAGTTCTGGATCCTCGATCAGCAATATAAAGTGATGGTCGGCCCGCGCTCACCGGTTCCGCCCGAGGGGTCGCGGCGTAATATCACTACCAGCACCGGCAAAGTAGTTGGCTGGGTGATCGGATCGCCGCCGGAGCGGCTGACGCGCAGCACCGACATCAACTTTGATCAACAGCAGCGGCGTACCAGTTGGTATATCGTCGCGCTGTCGACGTTGCTGGCCGCGCTGGTCACCTGGCTGATGGCGCGCGGCCTGCTGGCACCGGTCAAACGGCTGGTTGACGGCACCCATCACCTGGCGGCCGGTAATTTTGCGACCCGGGTTGAGGTGGGCAGTCAGGATGAACTCGGCCAGCTGGCCGGTGACTTCAACCTGCTGGCCAGTTCGCTGGAAAAGAATGAAAGCATGCGCCGCGCGTTTATGGCGGACATCTCGCACGAGCTGCGCACCCCGCTGGCTATTCTGCGCGGCGAGCTGGAGGCGATGCAGGATGGCGTGCGTAAACTGACGCCGGAAGCGATCGCCTCGCTGCAGAGCGAAGTGGTGGTGCTGACCAAGCTGGTGGACGATCTGCATCAGCTGTCACTCTCTGATGAGGGCGCCCTCGCCTACCGCAAGCAGGCAACCGATCTGGTGCAGTTGCTGGAGGTGACCGCCGGCAGCTTTGCTGAACGCTATCGCGCCTACGGCTTAAGCCTGAAACTCAACTTACCGGATGAAGCGCCGTTCTTTGGCGACCCTGACCGGCTGATGCAACTGTTCACCAACCTGCTGGAAAACAGCCTGCGTTATACCGACAGCGGTGGCCGGGTCGAGGTTAAACTCTGGTATGAAGCCCCTTACTGGCGCATCGTTCTGGAAGACAGCGCGCCTGGCGTTGACGGTGAACATCAGAGCCAGATTTTTGAACGCTTCTTCCGCACCGAAGGGTCACGTAACCGCGCCAGCGGCGGGTCGGGACTGGGGCTGGCGATCTGTAAAAACATCGTTGACGCACACGGCGGGCGCATCGCTGCAGAGCACTCTGATTTAGGTGGACTGAAAATCGCGCTACACTTGCGCTACGTTCCCTCTGTGTAAGCGCTTATGAGCCAGGAAAACCACGACCCGCTGATTCTGGTGGTCGAAGACGAACCCAAACTGGCGCAGTTAATGATCGATTATCTGCACGCCTCTAACTATCGCACTCACCATATTGCCGATGGCAATGCGGTACTGGACTACGTTCGCCAGTCGCCGCCCGATCTGATGCTGCTGGATTTAATGCTGCCCGGCACCGACGGGCTGACGCTGTGCCGCGAGATCCGCCGTCATTCTGAACTGCCGATCATCATGGTTACCGCCCGTACTGAAGAGATTGATCGGCTGCTCGGGCTGGAGATCGGTGCAGATGACTATATCTGCAAGCCGTTCAGCCCGCGCGAAGTGGTGGCGCGGGTGAAAACTATTCTGCGACGGGTTAAACGCGCCACGGAAGCGGTGCCGGACAGCTCTCTGCTGACGGTTGATGAGGGCCGTTTCGTGGCCAGCTGGCGCGACCGGCCGCTGGATCTGACGCCAGCGGAATTTCGCCTGCTGAAAACCCTGTCGCTGGAGCCGGGCAAAGTCTTTTCGCGCGAACAGCTGCTCAACCACCTGTATGACGACTATCGGGTAGTGACCGATCGGACCATCGACAGCCACATTAAAAACCTGCGCCGCAAGCTGGAGAGCCTCGACAGTGAACAACCCTTTATCCGCGCCGTCTACGGAATGGGTTATCGCTGGGAAGCTGACGTCTGTCATTTGATCTAGTTTGATCCCGATCAATTTACTTCCGTTTTCTCCCTGCCTACAATTCCGCACCTTTAGCAGGGCCATCAACCGGCCCTGCCGCTGTCGCCTGAGGCGGCATACTGACCTGACATCAGTGAGAACCCGATGAAACCCGAACTGCTTTCCCCTGCCGGCACGCTGAAAAACATGCGTTACGCCTTCGCCTACGGTGCCGATGCGGTCTACGCTGGCCAGCCGCGCTACAGCCTGCGGGTGCGCAACAACGAATTCACCCATGAAAATCTCGCCAAAGGGATCGATGAAGCGCATGCGCTGGGCAAAAAGTTTTATGTGGTGGTCAACATTGCCCCGCATAACGCCAAGCTGAAAACCTTTATTCGTGATTTAACCCCGGTGGTGGCGATGCAGCCCGATGCACTGATCATGTCCGATCCGGGCCTGATCATGCTGGTGCGGGAGGCCTTTCCACAGATGCCGATTCATCTGTCGGTGCAGGCCAATGCGGTTAACTGGGCGACGGTAAAATTCTGGCAGCAGATGGGGCTGAGCCGGGTGATTCTCTCTCGTGAACTGTCGCTGGAGGAGATTGCCGAAATCCGTCAGCAGGTGCCGGAGATGGAGCTGGAGGTGTTTGTCCACGGCGCGCTCTGCATGGCCTATTCCGGTCGCTGCCTGCTCTCCGGCTACATGAATAAGCGCGATCCCAATCAGGGTACCTGCACCAACGCCTGCCGCTGGGAGTATAAGGTGGCTGAAGGTCAGCAGGATGATGTGGGTAACATCGTCGGTATTCACCAGCCGATCCCGGTGCAGGATGTGACGCCAACCCTCGGCGTAGGTCAGCCAACGGATAAAGTCTTTCTGCTGGAAGAGAAGATGAAACCGGGCGAAGTGATGAGCGCCTTCGAGGATGAGCACGGCACCTATATCATGAACTCCAAAGACCTGCGCGCGGTGGCGCACGTCGAGCGTCTCAGTCAGATGGGCGTTCATTCGCTGAAGATTGAAGGCCGCACCAAGTCCTACTATTACTGCGCCCGCACCGCTCAGGTCTATCGCCGGGCGATTGACGATGCCGCCGCCGGTAAACCTTTCGATCCCTCACTGCTGGAGACGCTGGAAGGGCTGGCGCATCGTGGCTATACCGAAGGCTTTTTGCGTCGCCATACCCACGACAGCTACCAGAACTATCAGCAGGGCTTTTCGGTCTCCGATCGTCAGCAGTTTGTCGGTGAATTCACCGGCGAACGACGGGATGCCTGGGCGGAAGTGGCGGTGAAAAACAAGTTTATGCTGCACGATACGCTGGAGATCATGACGCCCGCCGGGAATCTGTTGTGCCAGCTCGATGCGCTGCAAAACGGCCGCGGCGAGGCAATTGACGTTGCGCCGGGCGACGGCCACCGCGTCTGGCTGCGGGTGCCGGAGGAGGTTGATTTGCGTTTCGGCCTGCTGCTGCGCAACTTCGATCACGGTCAGGACACCCGCGATCCGCATGCAAATCGTTTACCATCTGAAACATTTTGACGAAGTTAGAACAGGATCACAGACCCCTGCGCGCCACTGCCTTATAGTCCCGCCTGCTGCTAACGAGTAACAATAATCAGCAGGTTATTACTGGAACCACCTCATTCACCCGCCCGGCTCCCCCGTGCGGGTTTTCTTTTTTCTCACTTTCGCCAATAATTTTCAGCTGTCAGCTGTGTTATAACCCCCCTCTCACTCTGGTGATCTTCAAGGAACAGATAATGGATAAAAAATCGCTTACGCTGCTGATCCTGAATGGAAAAGGCGCAGGCAATGACGATCTGCGTGCCGCGATCGGCTCGCTGCGTGAAGAAGGCTTTGATATCGCAGTGCGCGTGACCTTTGAAAAAGGGGACGGCGACCGCTACGTCAAAGAGGCGATCGCGCTGCAGGCAGAGACCGTAGTCGCGGGCGGCGGTGACGGCACCATCAATGAAATCGCCACCGCGCTGGCGGCGTCTGAGGCAGAGCATCGTCCGGTACTGGGCATTCTGCCGCTCGGCACCGCCAACGATTTCGCCACCAGCGTCGGCATTCCCGAAGAGATGGAACCGGCGCTGCGGCTGGCGATCCAGGGCAAAGCCAGCACCATCGATCTGGCACGGGTTAATCAGACTCACTACTTCATTAATATGGCGACCGGCGGTTTTGGCACCCGTATCACCACTGAAACGCCGGAAAAGCTCAAGTCCGCCCTCGGTGGCGTTTCCTACTTTATTCACGGTCTGATGCGGATGGATACCCTGAAGCCCGATACCTGTGAAATCAGCGGACCTGACTTTCAGTGGCAGGGGGATGCGCTGGTGATCGGTATCGGCAATGGCCGTCAGGCGGGCGGCGGACAGCGCCTCTGTCCGTCGGCGCTGATCAATGATGGCCGGCTGGATGTCAGCATCGTTACCGCGCAGGAGTTGCTGCCTACCCTGCTGCATTCGCTGACCGGTGATGATGACAATCCGGGTATCGTCACGACCCAGCTGGAGTCGCTGACCATCCGTTCGCCGCATGAAATGACCTTTAACCTTGATGGCGAACCGCTGTCCGGGCGCGAGTTCGTGATTGAAGTGCTGGCGGGCGCGCTGAGCTGTCGCCTGCCGCCGCAGTGTCCTCTGCTGGCCTGATACGCAGACAAGGGGGCGAAAGCCCCTTTTTTTGGGCAAATGTAAATGCTTTGTGATTGCCTTCACAACTCTGCCCGGCCAACTTGTATGGTAGTATTAAAGCGCGTATTTTTTCATCATTGAATGCTGACTGAAGGCTACCAGGATGAAAATTGTTAACGCTGAAGTATTTGTTACCTGCGCAGGCAGAAACTTTGTCACCGTCAAAATCACCACCGATCAGGGCCTGACCGGGATTGGTGATGCCACGCTGAATGGCCGCGAATTACCGGTCGCCTCCTACCTGAAAGATCACGTTTGCCCGCAGCTGATTGGCCGCGATGCGCATCAAATCGAAGATATCTGGCAGTACTTCTATAAAGGCGCTTACTGGCGTCGCGGTCCGGTCACCATGTCAGCTATTTCGGCGGTGGATATGGCGCTGTGGGATATCAAAGGCAAAGCCGCCAACATGCCGGTTTACCAGCTGCTGGGCGGCGCATCGCGCACCGGCGTTATGGTCTATTGCCACACCACCGGTCATTCGATTGATGAAGTGATGGACGACTACGCGAAGCACAAAGAGCTGGGATTCAAGGCGATTCGCGCCCAGTGCGGCGTGCCAGGCATGAAAACCACCTACGGCATGGCCAAAGGCAAAGGTCTGGCCTACGAGCCGGCGACCAAAGGCAACTGGCCGGAAGAGCAGCTCTGGTCCACCGAGAAATACCTCGATTTCACGCCAAAACTGTTCGCAGCGATCCGCGACAAATTTGGCTTCGATGAACATCTGCTGCACGACATGCACCATCGCCTGACGCCGATTGAAGCGGCGCGTTTCGGCAAGAGCGTGGAAGATTATCGCCTGTTCTGGATGGAAGATCCGACGCCGGCTGAGAACCAGGAGTGCTTCCGCCTGATCCGTCAGCACACCGTGACGCCAATTGCGGTCGGTGAAGTGTTTAACAGCATCTGGGACTGTAAACAGCTGATTGAAGAGCAGCTGATTGACTATATCCGCACCACCATCACCCATGCGGGCGGCATTACCGGCATGCGCCGCATCGCAGATTTCGCCTCACTTTACCAGGTGCGCACCGGTTCACACGGTCCGTCCGATCTCTCGCCCATCTGCATGGCGGCGGCGCTGCACTTCGATCTCTGGGTACCGAACTTCGGTGTGCAGGAGTACATGGGCTTCTCTGAGCAGATGATGGAGCTGTTCGAGGCGAACTGGACCTTCGATCAGGGCTACATGCATCCTGGCGATAAACCGGGTCTGGGCATTGAGTTCAACGAGAAGCTGGCTGCGAAATATCCCTATGAACCCGCCTATCTGCCGGTGGCCCGTCTGGAAGACGGTACGCTGTGGAACTGGTAAGGAGAGCCTGATGAAAAGTGTGGTGATTGAACAACCGGGCGAGCTGATGCTGGCTGAACGTCCTCTGCCGCAACCGACGGCCGGTGAAGTCCGGGTCAAAGTGGCCTATGCCAGCATCTGCGGTTCTGATGTGCATATCTGGCACGGCCACAACCCGTTCGCTAAATATCCGCGGGTGATTGGTCATGAGTTTTTCGGCGTGATTGATGCGCTGGGTGAAGGCGTCGATCCGGCCCGGCTGGGCGAGCGCGTGGCGGTCGATCCGGTGGTCAGCTGCGGTCACTGCTACCCCTGCTCGGTGGGTCGCCCCAACGTCTGTACCTCACTGCAGGTGATTGGCGTGCATCGCGACGGCGGCTTTAGCGAATATGCGCTGGCGCCGGCCAGCAACGCTTATCATCTGCCGGATGCGATCCCCGACCGGCTGGCCAGCCTGGTCGAGCCGTTCACCATCGCGGCTAACATCACCGCTTTCCTGCAGCCGCAACCGCAGGATGTGGCGCTGATTTACGGGGCCGGTCCGATGGGACTGACCGCCATCCAGGTACTGAAGGGCGTTTACAACGTCAGAGAGGTGATGGTGGTGGATCGTCTGCCGGAACGGCTGGAGCTGGCGCAGCAGAACGGTGCCGATCGGCTGTTTAACAACAGCGAGATCCCGCTGGCGGCGCAGCTGGAAGGCATTCAGCCGACGCTGATTATCGACGCGGCCTGCCATCCCACCATTCTGGCAGAAGCGGCCGCCCTCGCCTCTCCGGCGGCGCGCATCGGTCTGCTGGGCTTTTCCGGCGAACCCTGCAGCATTACCCAGCAAAGTCTTACCAGTAAAGAGTTGTCGCTGTTTACCTCACGTCTCAACAGCCACCGCTTTCCGCAGGTGATTGACTGGATGGAAAAGGGGTTAATCCAGCCAGAGAAGCTGGTCACCCACTATTTCCCGTTGCAGGAGATTGAACGCGCCATGACGCTGTTCGAAAAAGATCCGCGCACCTGCTGCAAAGTGATCCTTCAAATGGGTTAATGCCCACTGAACACCAGGTGTCCTCAGCCGGTGCGTACCCGCCGGCTTATTACAAAGAGAAAACAGATCACGGAGTTTTTATGTTCAAGAATCTGCGCTGGACCCTCGTTTTGCTGTTGTTCCTGGTTTACATGATCAATTACCTCGATCGTGTTGCCCTGTCACTGACGGTGCCGCTGGTGGAAAAAGATCTGGCGATCAATGCTGAGCAGTTCGGCATGATCTTTGGCAGCTTCTTCTTCGGTTACGCGCTGTTTAACTTCGTCGGCGGTCTCGCCACTGACCGGTTTGGCCCGAAAATCGTGCTGGCCGTCGCGGTAGGCGCCTGGTCTATCTTCTGCGGCATGACTGCGCTGGCGACCGGTTTCTGGTCGCTGCTGATCCTGCGCGTGCTGTTCGGCATGGCTGAAGGTCCGATCTGCGCCTCGGCGAATAAAGCGATCAACGGCTGGTTTCCCAAAAAACAGGCAGCCACCGCGATGGGCTTACTCAGCGCCGGTTCGCCACTGGGTGGCGCGGTTGCCGGTCCGATCATCGGTTATCTGGCGCTGGCGTACGGCTGGCGTCCGGCCTTCATCATCGTCTGCTGCATCGGTCTGGTGTGGATGACCTTCTGGCTGTTCTTTGCCGCGGACAACCCGGCGAAAAGCAAACGGGTCAGCGAAGAGGAACGTCTATTAATTGAACGCCTGAAAGCGGCTAACCCTAACGATGAAGCCGATTTGTCAGAAACTGCCCATCCGTTTGGCTACTACCTGCGTCAGCCAATCATCCTGGTGACCGCCTTTGCCTTCTTCTGCTACAACTACATCCTGTTCTTCTTCCTGAGCTGGTTCCCGGCCTATCTGGTGCAGGCCCATGGTCTGGATATTAAGTCGATGAGCATTACCACCATGATCCCGTGGATTGTGGGTTTCGTCGGCCTGGCGCTGGGCGGCTGGATCTCCGATAAAATCTTCAACATCACCGGCAAACTGTTGTTGTCACGTAAAATTGTGCTGGTGGTCTCACTGCTGGCGGCGGCAATTTGTGTGGCGCTGGCAGGTACGATAAAAGAGGTGGTTCCTGCGGTGATGATGATGTCGGTATCGATCTTCTTCCTCTACATTACCGGCGCGATCTACTGGGCGATTATTCAGGATGTGGTGCACAAGAGTCGTGTCGGCAGCATCAGCGGCTTTATCCACCTGGTCGGCAGCCTTTCCGGCATCATCGGACCGATTGTGACCGGCTTTATCGTCCAGCATACCGGTAAATTTGACAGCGCCTTTGTGCTGGCCGGCGCTGTCGCTGCGCTGGGTGCCTTCCTGGTGCTGTTTGTGATCCGCAGCCCGAAGACCCAGGATAAGCCAGTTTCGGTGTAATCCTCATCACGCAACATGATCACTGATTTCGGGGCGCCTCGCGCCCCGTTTGCCATAAGGACGGACTATGTTACAGATCGATCGCCTGCCCGCTGAGATCCAGCGCCCTGCCTATGACCGGGCCCAGCTTAAAACCCGTATGGTACATATCGGCTTTGGTGCCTTTCACCGCGCGCATCAGGCGCTGTGCAGCGATAAGCTGGCCGCCGAACACGGCAGTGACTGGGGTTACTGCGAAGTTAACCTCAACAGCGGCGAACTGATTCAGGCGCTGCGTGAACAGCAGTTGCTCTATACCCTGACCGAAATGGCGAATGATTCGCTGCAGACCCGGGTGATCGGCGTGATTACTGCGGCGCTGCACGGCAAAGGCGACGGCATTGAGGCGGTGATCAACGCCATGTGTCAGCCCGAGGTGGCAATTGTTTCGATGACCGTGACCGAGAAAGGCTATTGCCATCAGCCAGCCAGCGGCAATCTGAACCCGGATCATCCCGATATCGTGCATGACCTCGACAATCCGCAGACGCCGCGTTCGTTGCCAGGCCTGATTCTGGCCGCCATTAATCGCCGTCGGCAGCTCGGCCTGCCGCCCTTCAGCGTGATGTCGTGCGATAACATGCCGGAGAACGGCCACGTCACCCGCAACGTGATTGTGCAGCTGGCACAACGGCAGGATGCGGCGCTGGCGGACTATATTCAGCAGCAGGTGACCTTTCCCTCAACCATGGTTGACCGGATTGTGCCAGCGATGACGGAGGCGGCGTTTGACGCGCTGGCCGGGCGGCTCGGCTCCCGTGACCCGGTAGCGGTTGAAGCGGAACCGTTCTTTCAGTGGGTCATCGAAGATAATTTTGTCAGCGGTCGTCCGGCGTGGGAAAAGGCGGGAGCAGAACTGGTCAGCGACGTATTGCCGTATGAAGAGATGAAACTGCGCATGTTGAATGGCAGCCACTCGTTTCTCGCCTACCTTGGCTACCTTGCCGGCTATCAGCACATCAGCGATTGCATGGCCGATCCGCACTTCCGCGCCGCTGCCCGTTCACTGATGGTCGATGAGCAGGCACCCACCCTGCGCACTCAGGGCGTGGACCTTGAAGCCTATGCCGATTCGCTGATCGCCCGCTACGAAAACCGCGCCATCAAACATCGTACCTGGCAAATCGCCACTGACGGATCGCAAAAATTACCGCAGCGCCTGCTGGACAGTCTGCGCTGGCATCTGAGCAATAACAGCCGCTGTGAACTGCTGCTGCTCGGCGTGGCTGGCTGGATGCGCTATGTCGGGGGGACCGACGAACAAGGTCAGCCGATTGAGGTTCGCGATCCGCTGAAGACGACGCTGGCAGAATGCGTGGCCAGCAGCGAAGAAGGTGAAGCGCGCGTGCGTGCGCTGCTCGGCCTGCGCCAGATCTTCGGCGACGATCTGGCAGACAACGCCGATCTGGTCGCCCGGCTGACCGCCTGTTATCAGCAGCTGACTACCCAGGGTGCGCGTGCGACGGTACAGCAGTACATGGCGCGCGCCTGATGCGATGATGACAAAGCACTGGCGCAGACGCAGCGTGCTGATTAGACTGACCCTTTCCCTTCGGGCTGGCACCAGCCAGCCGTAATATGGATATTGCTGCATGTCGATCGCCTATACCATTACCACCAGCGAACCGGTGAATCAGCAGATTTACCGGTTTTTGCGCAAAGATATCGTGACCTGTGTGATTCAGCCGGGTTCGCTGCTGTCGGAAAAAGAGGTCTCTGCGCGTTTTAACGTCTCACGCCAGCCAGTGCGCGAAGCGTTCATCAAGCTGGCCGAAGCCGGACTGGTACAGGTATTGCCGCAACGCGGCACCTTTGTGCGTAAAATTTCCGCCAAACGGGTGGCGGACGGCCGCTTCATCCGTGAAGCGGTGGAAGTCTCAGTGGTGCGCCGTGCGGCGCTGGAGATTGGCGACCCGGCGCTGATGATGCTGGAACACAACCTGCAGCTGCAACGCATGGCGGCTGAGCGGCATGACAGCCAGGCGTTTCTCAGCCTGGATGATGAGTTTCACCGGCTGATTGCCGAAAGTATTGATTGCAAGCTGGCGTGGGAAACCGTCGAGAACATTAAAGCGGCGATGGACCGGGTTCGTTTTCTGACCCTGAGTGAGGTTTCACCGCCGGAAAGCCTGATTCAGCAGCATGAGGAGATTTTTGCAGCGTTGAAACATCACGACGCAGACGCCGCCGAAGCCGCGATGCGCCGTCATTTGCAGGAGATGATTTTCTCAATTACCCCTATTGCCGAGCGCAACAGCGCATGGTTTGAAGCACCCTGACCCGGCAACGGTGCCGTCCCGCCGCCTCAGCGCGGGATGGCACATCCACCGCTACCACCACTGATGAAAATGGTGCACCGGCCCGATTCCCGTACCGACCTCCAGTGAATCCGCCTGTAACAACGCCTGCTGCAGCCAGGCTTTCGCTTCGGTGATCGTATCAGCCCAGTCGGCGTGACGCGGACGCAAAGCCGCCAGCGCCGCTGACAGCGTGCAGCCGGTGCCGTGAGTATGACGGGTATTAACCCGCGGCGTGCTGAACCGCTGCTGGCCCGAAGGGGTGATCAGCCAGTCCGGGCTGTTATCAGCCGTCAGGTGGCCGCCCTTGATCAATACCGCCTGACATCCCGCCGCCAGCAACGCCTCGCCCTGCGCCCGCATCTGCGCTTCGCTCTCCGCCACCGCGCACCCCAGCAACGCTGCTGCTTCCGGCAGATTCGGCGTAATCAGCGACACCTGTGGTAACAGCAGTTCGCGGACGCTGGCAATCGCATCGGCGGATAACAGCGGATCGCCGCTTTTCGCCACCATCACCGTATCCAGCACCACGAAAGGAATTGCGCTACGTCTCAGCCGGGCCGCAACCTGCCCGACGATGGCGGTTTCTGACAACATGCCAATTTTCGCGCTGTCGATACGCACATCGTCCAGCACCGAATCAAGCTGGGCGGCCACAAAGTCAGCATCGATCCGGTAAACCGACTGGACGCCACGGGTATTTTGCGCCACCAGCGCGGTGATCACGCTGGTGCCATACGCGCCCAGCGCGGAAAAGGTTTTCAGATCGGCCTGGATCCCTGCCCCGCCGCTGGGATCGGTCCCGGCGATGGTCAGTGCATTAATGCGTTTCATGGTCCACCTCCAGCGTCCAGAGCGCATCAAGAAACGCCGTGGCAAAACTGCCGGGGCCGGCTGAGCTTGCCGCCGCCTGTTCACCGGCCCGCGCCATCACCTGACAGGCACTGGCGACGTTGAGCAGCCGATCGCCGCTCAGACTGCTGAAGCCAGCCACCACCGCCGACAGCGCACAGCCGGTGCCGACCACCCGCGTCATTAACGGGCTGCCGCCGCGAATGGCAAAGGTGCGCTGACCGTCGGTGGCGTAGTCTACTTCGCCGGTCACAATCACCAGCGTCTGATAGTCGCGGGCCAGCTGCCGGGCGGCCTCCAGCGCTGCATCCGCCTGATGCAGGCTATCCACTCCGCGTCCGCCGCTGGCCTGTTGCGCCAGCGCCAGGATCTCTGAGGCGTTACCGCGGATCACCGCTGGCTGCTGGCTCAGCAGCCGCTGGCAGAAGGTGGTGCGCAGCGTCAGCGCTCCGACCGCCACCGGGTCCAGTGTCCAGGGCGTTCCCGCCTGCCTGGCGGCCGTGACCGCCGCCTGCATCGCCTGCTGGCGCTCAGCGGTCAGCGTCCCGACGTTAATCAGTAAGGCATCGGCAAAGCCGCTGAACTGCGCGGCTTCCTCCGCATCAATCACCATCGCCGGTGAAGCGTTGAGCGACAGCAGCACATTGGCGGTGAAGTTTTGTACCACGTCGTTAGTCATGCAGTGCACCAGCGGTGACTGACGGCGGAAACGGTGCAGAATGGGCGCGAATTGCGCAGCAGAAAGGCGTTGAGATTGATCTGTCATCATAGCTCCCAACCGGCGAATAAGAAGGCGAATGCGGTCAGGCATCAGACTTCCCTACGCTGGCATTATCCAGTTCAGGTCAGCGGGTTTTTCTCAGCCCTTTCCTGACGGAAAGCGGCACCCCGAGTCGTGTTACAGCCTGCAGCATAAGGAGGTGGCGTCGCGAAAGCAAGCCAGAGCTGCGTCAGCCATCCTCGCGCTGGTGACACTTCACATGATCCTGATCAATTCTCGCCGCAGCAAAAACAGGCTTAATGCTGCGGGCCATAAAACTACCCCTTTCGAGGTAGCTATTTAAGCCAGAGATCAGGTGCTGCCGATCGCGGCATCGGTTTCCGCCCTTAAACGGTAGCCAGCCATAATAATTAGCCTGCTTACAGCATCGCCGAAAAAAACACCTCATTTCATGGAGTTAAACCACTCCAGGAGCGGAACTTCATACTATTCAGGATGTATGATGCGATTGTCAGCGCTTATTCCTCACCGCCATCGATGGCAGGACATCACTATCGAACGTCACGGTGCTATCGCACCAAATGGCAGACATTATCTTTCCACCTATATTTCCGCCCGCTGTCTGCGCTGCGGCAAAATAATTCATCGTGTCTATTACCGGGATATCAGCGATCAACAGGCCCGCCGCTGGCTGGGATAACTGTCCTGACGGCGAGCGGTTCAGACACCGTTAAAGTTAACAGTTAGTTAGCAATTTGTTAGTCTGGTAATTAATCATCGTCTGACCAGACTCTCTCTATGCCACTGTTGTTTGAAAGCTTAAGCCATCAAATCTATCTGTCCGCACCGCTGTTTATTCTGATCCTGCTGGGCTACGGCCTGACGCGACTGGGTAAATGGCCTGCCAGCATCAGCGAAGGGATGAACCGCTTCGTGTTCAACGTCGCGCTGCCCTGCATGCTGTTTGGCGTGATGAGCCATTTTTATCAAAGCCCGCCGGTTGATGCGCGGCTGCTGCTGGCCTTCTTTGGCAGCTGCCTGCTGGTGTTTATCGTCGGCCGGATAGTGGCCAAAAGGCTGTTTAAGCTGGATGGCGTTGCTGGCTCGGTCTTCGCGCTGGGCGGCATCTTTTCCAACAACGTGATGCTCGGCATTCCGGTGGCGACGGTACTGCTGGGGCCCGCGTCCCTGCCCTCGGTGGCGCTGGTACTGGTGTTTAACAGCCTGATCCTCTGGACCCTGCTGACGGTCTCGGTTGAGTGGGCGAAACAGGGCAGCTTTTCGCTGCAGGGGCTGGGGCGCACCGCGATCGGCGTGCTGAAGAACCCGCTGATTATTGGCATTCTCAGCGGTACCGGCTGGAGTTTTTTGCAGCGTCCGCTGCCGCTGCTGGCTGCTGAACCGCTGCGGATGCTGGGATCGATCGCCGCCCCGCTGTCGCTGGTTACCCTTGGCATGAGCCTCGCCCATTACCGGGTGCGGGAAGGACTGAAAGAGAGTTATACCCTCTGCCTGCTCAAGCTGGTGCTGCAACCGATGACGGTGTGGGCCATTGCCTGGCTGACCGGCCTGCCGCCGCTGGAGAGTAAAGTGGTGGTGCTGCTGGGATCGATGGCGGTCGGGGTCAACGTCTACCTGATGTCGCAGAAGTTTAATGTGATTACCGGCCCGGCTGCCGCCAGCATGCTGTTTTCGACGCTGTTTGCTGCGGTGACGACGCCGCTGTGGATGATGCTGATGACGCTGGCGGGATATTAAAAAAAAAGCCCCTCAACATCAGTCGAGGGGCTGTTGCGTGGCTATCGCAAAACTTATTCAGCCGCTTTGGTACGAATCAGGTAATCAAAGGCGCTCAGTGAGGCTTTCGCACCCTCGCCGCTGGCGATGATGATCTGCTTGTACGGAACCGTGGTGCAGTCACCCGCCGCGAACACGCCTTTCAGGCTGGTTTCGCACTTGGCATCAATGATGATTTCGCCCATTTTGTTGCGCTCAACCGCGCCTTCCAGCCATGGGGTGTTAGGCAGCAGACCGATCTGAACGAAAATGCCGGACAGCGCCAGTTCGTGTGTAGTCTGGCTGGTACGGTCGATATACTGCAGACCGGTTACCTTGCTGCCGTCACCTTTCACTTCGGTGGTCTGGGCATTGAGGATGACATCCACGTTTTTCAGGCTGCGCAGTTTATCCTGCAGCACCTGATCAGCGCGCATTTCACCGGCAAACTCCAGCAGCGTCACATGTTCAACGATACCGGCCAGGTCAATCGCCGCTTCAACGCCGGAGTTACCGCCGCCGATCACTGCGGTGCGCTTGCCTTTAAACAGCGGGCCATCACAGTGTGGGCAGTAGGTGACGCCTTTGGTGCGGTACTCTTCTTCGCCCGGCACACCCATGTTACGCCAGCGTGCGCCAGTTGCCAGGATGATGCTGCGTGACTTCAGTACCGCGCCGGAGGCAGTTTCAACCGCATGCAGGCCACCCACAGCAGCCGCCGGGATCAGCTTGATCGCGCTCTGGCTCTCAATCACATCGACATTGTAATCATCGACGTGAGCGCGCAGTGAGCCCGCCAGTTTTGCCCCTTCGGTTTTCGGCACAGAAATATAGTTTTCGATATCAACGGTGTCCAGCACCTGACCGCCAAAACGCTCGCCCATCAGACCGGTGCGAATGCCTTTACGGGCAGAATAGATGGCTGCTGCTGCGCCCGCCGGGCCGCTACCGATAATCAGCACGTCGTATGCGTCACGCTTGTTCAGCTCTTCTGCGGCACGTTTATCGGCGTTAGTGTCTACTTTGCTGACGATTTCCGCCAGGCTCATGCGGCCCTGACCAAACTCTTTACCGTTGAGGTAAACCGCCGGCACGCCCATCACGTTGCGTTCCTGAATTTCATTCTGGAACAGGCCACCGTCAATCGCGGTGTGGCTGATGCGTGGATTCAGCACCGCCATCAGGTTCAGCGCCTGTACCACGTCAGGGCAGTTGTGGCATGACAGCGAATAGTAGGTTTCGAAATGGAAATCGCCATCCAGCGCGGCAACCTGATCCAGCAGGCTCTGCGCTTCTTTTGACGGATGCCCACCGGTCTGCAACAGCGCCAGCACCAGTGAGGTAAATTCGTGACCCAGTGGCGAACCGGCAAAACGCGGACCGCTGTTCGAGCCTGGGTTAGTGATTAAAAACGACGGCTTGCGGACCTGACGATCGTTCTCTTCGCGGAAGCTGACTTTATCAGACAGGCCTGCGATGTCGACCAACAGCTCACGGATCTCGGTTGATTTGGCACCCTCGTCCAGAGTGGCAATCAACTCAACAGGTTTGGTTAATTTCTCAAGGTAGGCCTTGAGTTGCGTCTTCAAATTTGTGTCGAGCATAGTGATATCCTGGTCAAAAAATCGGGTGCCGTGGCACCCGATGAGAGAAAGATCGAAAGGCCGAAGCGGGATTAGATTTTGCCAACCAGGTCCAGAGATGGAGCCAGTGTTGCATCACCTTCTTTCCATTTCGCCGGGCACACTTCGCCTGGGTGAGAAGCAACGTACTGTGCCGCTTTCACTTTACGCAGCAGGTCAGAGGCGTCACGGCCGATACCTTCAGCAGTGATTTCGATCGCCTGGATGATACCTTCCGGGTCAACGATGAAAGTACCACGGTCAGCCAGGCCTTCCGCTTCACGCATGATTTCGAAGTTACGGGTCAGCGCGCCAGTCGGGTCGCCGATCATTGCGTACTGGATCTTGGCGATGGTGTCTGAAGAACCGTGCCAGGCTTTGTGGGTAAAGTGGGTGTCAGTTGAAACGGAGTAGATATCTACGCCCAGTTTCTGGAACTCTTCGTAGTGATCGGCCACGTCGCCCAGTTCGGTCGGGCAAACGAAAGTGAAGTCAGCCGGGTAGAAGAAGAACACACTCCATTTACCTTCAACGTCTTTCTCGGTTACGTCGATGAACTCGCCGTTTTTGAATGCTGCGTTTTTGAACGGCTTGATTTTGGTATTGATAATAGACATCTGATGGCCTCCGTTGAATTATGTGATGTACGTTACAGAATTTTCGGGCCAACATCTAATATGCAGTCGTTATCAATCAAATAAACGAAAGCTATCAAACGCGGAAAGCGGGATGCTCTCTGGCCCGCGAGGCAGTGTACAGGGAATGTCGGGACAATTAACCCGCTTTATACTTTTCAAATCTTTTCGGCCAATCGCTGCTAGCTTTGTAAGACCAGAGATAAAGGGAGCTGACTTGTGGAGATTCGTCCGTTTACTGAAGCCGATCGGCCTTTTTTGCGTACGCTGTTTCTGGCGGCGCGGCGGCATAACTGGCGCTGGCTGGATGGCAGCGACTGGCAGCTGGAAGATTTTGATGGCGTTATCCTCGGTGAAACCGTACTGGTAGCCGACTGTGACGGGCAGCGCGTCGGATTTGCCGGCCTGCTGGAGAATGATAATTTCCTGCATAGCCTGTATGTCGACCCCGACTGGCAGGGCCGCGGTGCAGGCAGTGCCTTGCTGGAAGCGGTTCAGGCGCGCTTCACCTCGACCGGCGCGCTGAAGTGTCTGACGATGAACAAAGCGGCGCAGGCATTTTATCTGAAGCATGGCTGGAAGATGATTGCGCAGGGCGAAGGGGAACAGGGAGGCTATGTGCTGATGCACTACCCGCTGGCGTCTGAATACACCAGCGGGTCGGGTCGGGCTTAAAGTGCGCGGAAGGCGATGTCGCCAGGAATGACCTCGCCCTGCCAGTAAAGCTGGGCGGCGACCCGTCCGGCAAGCTGGCGGTAGAGCGCGGTGAATTCACTGTCCGGCCGGCGGATTACCGTCGGCTGGCCCGCATCCAGATCTTCACGCAGGTTAATGTGCAACGGCAACTGGGCCAGCAGCTGCGTGTGGTAATCAGCCACCAGCTTTTGCGCCCCGCCAGTGCCGAAAATCGGTTCGTGGAAGCCGCACTGGCTGCAGATGTGCAGGCTCATGTTCTCGACTACGCCCAGCACCGGCACGCTGACTTTTTCAAACATCACGATGCCTTTGCGGGCGTCGATCAGCGCAATATCCTGCGGCGTGGTGACCACCAGCGCGCCGGTCACCGGAACATTCTGCGCCAGCGTCAGCTGGATATCGCCGGTGCCCGGCGGCATATCCAGCACCAGATAATCCAGCTCCGGCCACATCGTCTCGTTCAGCAATTGCATCAGCGCTTTACTGGCCATCGGCCCGCGCCACACCATGGCGTTATCGTCAGTCACCAGATAGCCAATCGAGTTAGTGGCCAGCCCGTGCGCCATAATCGGTGCCATATGGGTCCCATCGGGCGAGGTAGGACGTTCATGTTCGGTGCCCAGCATGTTGGGCACCGACGGGCCATAGATATCGGCGTCGAGGATGCCGACGCGCGCGCCCTCTGCGGCCAGCGCCAGCGCCATATTGACGGCGGTACTGGATTTGCCCACGCCGCCTTTACCGGAGCTGACGGCGATAATATTTTTCACGCCGTTAACGCCAGGCTGGTTTTTCACCCGCTTCAGGGTGGCGATATCATGGCTTAAACGCCAGTCAATCGCGCGCGTGCCGGTCAGGCGCAACAGCTCGGCGCTGGTCTGCGCTTTCAGTTCTTCAAAGGCGCTGGCCCAGGCGAACGGCATGATCAGTTCGATATGCAGCTTACCGTCCAGCTGTGCCACGTGATGCAACGCTTTCAGCGCAGTGAGATTCTGTTGCAGCGTCGGATGCTCAAAGCCTCTCAGTACGCCGACCACGATGGCGCGCAGGGCTTCAGGCGTATGCGGTTCCAGGGATTGTACTGTCATCCCCCACTCCTTTTTTATGCTGTTCTTACGCTGTGCTTCAGCGATGTATTTTCAATGATATCAGATGGCCACTGTTTCGCGGCGACTGCCGGTGGCGAATCCCTTGTGTTTACGCCAGCGGAGCCTTCGGTTACCATCTAAGCCCGTTTTTTCAATCAACAGAAAGCTACGCAAACTATGACTCAAGTCGCTAAAAAAATTCTGGTAACCTGCGCGCTGCCTTACGCGAACGGATCAATCCATCTCGGCCATATGCTCGAGCATATCCAGGCAGACATTTGGGTGCGTTACCAGCGAATGCGTGGCAATCAGGTTTACTTCATCTGCGCTGATGACGCGCACGGCACGCCGATTATGCTGAAAGCACAGCAGCTGGGCATTGCGCCAGAGCAGATGATTGCTGAAATGAAACAAGAGCATGAAGCCGATTTTGCCGGTTTCAACGTCAGCTATGACAACTATCACTCGACCCACGGTGATGAGAACCGCCAGCTGTCGGCGCTGATTTACGGTCGCCTGAAAGAGAACGGTTTTATTAAGAACCGCACCATTTCTCAGCTCTACGATCCGGAAAAAGGGATGTTCCTGCCGGACCGTTTTGTTAAAGGCACCTGCCCGAAATGTAAGTCTGCCGATCAGTACGGTGATAACTGTGAAGTCTGCGGCGCAACGTACAGCCCGACCGAACTGATTGATCCGAAGTCGGTGGTCTCCGGTGCGACGCCAGTGCTGCGCGACTCGGAACACTTCTTCTTTGATCTGCCATCGTTCAGCGCCATGCTGCAGGCTTGGACCCGTTCCGGTGCGTTGCAGGATCAGGTCGCTAACAAGATGCAGGAGTGGTTCGAATCAGGCCTGCAGCAGTGGGATATCTCACGTGACGCGCCCTATTTCGGTTTTGAAATCCCGGATGCGCCAGGCAAATATTTTTACGTCTGGCTGGATGCGCCTATTGGCTATATGGGCTCGTTCAAGAACCTGTGCGACAAGCGTGGCGATATCGACTTCGACGAATTCTGGCGTAAAGATTCCACCACCGAGCTGTATCACTTTATCGGTAAAGATATCGTCTACTTCCACAGCCTGTTCTGGCCGGCGATGCTGGAAGGCAGCGACTTCCGCAAACCGAACAACCTGTTTGTCCACGGTTATGTGACGGTCAATGGTGCCAAGATGTCGAAATCACGCGGCACCTTTATTAAAGCCAGCACCTGGCTGCAGCATCTGGACGCTGACAGCCTGCGTTACTATTACGCGGCAAAACTCTCTTCGCGCATCGACGACATCGACCTGAACCTGGAAGATTTCGTTCAGCGCGTCAACGCTGACATCGTCAACAAAGTGGTTAACCTGGCATCACGTAACGCCGGCTTTATCACCAAACGCTTTGACGGCAAGCTGGCGGCTGAACTGGCCGATCCGGCGCTCTATCAGACCTTTGTTGATGCGTCAGAGAAGATCGGTGAAGCCTGGGCGAGCCGCGAATACAGCCGCGCAATCCGTGAAATTATGGCGCTGGCCGACCTGGCAAACCGCTACGTTGATGAGCAGGCACCGTGGGTAGTCGCGAAGCAGGAAGGCCGTGACGCCGATCTGCAGGCAATCTGCTCAATGGGGATTAACCTGTTCCGCGTGCTGATGACCTGGCTGAAGCCGGTGCTGCCGTCGCTGAGCGCGCGCGCAGAAGGCTTCCTTAACTGCGAACTGAGCTGGGATGCGATTCCACAGCCGCTGCTGGATCATCAGGTTGCGCCGTTTAAAGCGCTCTACAGCCGGATTGAAATGGCGAAGGTCGAAGGCCTGATTGAGGCGTCGAAAGAGGATGCCGCAGCGGCCAGCGCCCCGGCGGTTAGCGGTCCGCTGGCGGATGCGCCGGTTGGTGACACCATCACCATCGACGATTTCGCCAAAGTCGATATGCGGGTAGCGCTGATTGAGCAGGCGGAGCTGGTCGATGGCTCAGACAAGCTGTTGCGTCTGCAACTCGACCTGGGTGGCGAGAAGCGTCAGATCTTCTCCGGCATTCGTGCGGCCTATCCCGATCCGTCCGTGCTGGTCGGCAAGATGACCATCATCGTTGCTAACCTGGCGCCGCGTAAAATGCGCTTTGGCATCTCCGAAGGGATGGTGCTGTCGGCGGGACCGGGCGGTAAAGATCTGTTTGTACTGTCGGTAGACAGCGGTGCGGTACCGGGCATGCCGGTTAAATAATCCCTCACGCTTCACTCCCCTTACGCCAGGTTGCCGGTGTAAGGGGAGATTCTGCTTTATCTCTGCGATTTCAGCCGTCACGTTTTCCCCCGCGCCGCTTCCCCCTGCTTTGCTGATGTCCCGCTAAACCTGCTGATCCGGGCATCGGTCTGTCGGGCTTTTATGTGATCGCTAGCACGCTAAGCGGTTAATGCGTATGATGAAGAACAGTGAAAACAGGAGCCTGTCATGCTCACCGTGCTGTCTGTCTGCGGGCGCTACCTTCGTGCCTTTATCATCATTTATCTCTGCTTATACAGTGGCAACGGCATCGCCTCGCTGCTGCCGATCACTATTCCTGGCAGTATTCTCGGGATGCTGATTCTGTTTGCCCTGCTGGCGTCGCAAATCCTGCCGGTCAACTGGGTGAAACCGGGCTGCCATCTGATCATCCGCTATATGGCGCTGCTGTTTGTGCCAATTAGCGTTGGCGTCATGAGCCATACCGATATTCTCAGCGCCCAGTTTGGTCCGATCGTCATCTCCTGCGTCGTCAGTACCTTTGTGGTGCTGGCGGTGGTCGGCGTCAGCGCCCACCAGTTGCACAGCCGTCGTCCGCTCCGGGAGCCAAACGATGAGTGATATCTGGTGGTCTCTGCCGCTGACCCTGGCGGCGTTCTTTCTGGCGCGCAAGCTGGCGCTGACCCTGAAAATCTCGCTGCTCAATCCACTGCTGGTGGCGATGGCGATTATCATCCCGATCCTGCTGCTGCTGCAGTTGCCCTACTCGCGCTACTTTGCCGGCAGTCAGATTCTTAACCAGCTGCTGCAACCGGCGGTGGTCGCCCTGGCGCTGCCGCTGTACGAGCAGATGCATCAGATTCGCGCCCGCTGGAAGTCGATCATTGGGGTCTGCTTTATCGGGAGCCTGACCGCCATGATATCGGGCACCGCTATCGCTCTGTGGCTGGGCGCCACGCCGGAAATTGCCGCCACCATTATTCCCAAATCAGTCACCACGCCCATCGCAATGGCGGTCTCCGGATCGCTGCACGGCATCCCGGCGATTAGCGCCATCTGTGTACTGATCGCCGGCGTGCTGGGGGCGGTGTTTGGGCATATGCTGCTGAACCTGCTGGGCGTCAAATCGAAAGCGGCGCGCGGTCTGGCCATCGGTAACGCCTCCCATGCCCTCGGAACCGCCCGGGCGGCTGAAGTCGATTATCAGGAAGGGGCGTTCAGTTCACTGGCGCTGGTGATTTGCGGCATCATTACTTCTTTGCTGGCACCGTTTATTTTTCCGCTACTGCTGCACTGGTTTGGCTAAAACTTTGCGATAGATCTCGCAAAGTTGAAACATGCAACACAGGTTGCATTGTCAGAGCGACGGGGATCACATATAAACCGGTGACTGGCATATCGTCCTGCTGAATTTAATGAGGCTCTCATGCATTCACGTTTCCTCTCCGCCTTCGAGGCGTTGCCGTCAACTCTGCAAACCGCGCTGGCTCCGCTGCTGGACGCGCCTGACTTTCAGGCAGTATTGCGCGCCGACCAGATCGCCTCGCTGCAGCAACAGACTCAGATGGACGCCGATGCGCTGGCGCTGGCGCTGCTGCCGCTGGCAGCAGCCTGTGCGGTGGCCACGGTGTCGCACTTTAACGTCGGGGCGATCGCCCGCGGCACCAGTGGTAACTGGTACTTCGGCGCCAACATGGAATTTGTCGGCACCCCACTGCAACAGACGGTGCATGCTGAGCAGAGCGCGATAACCCACGCCTGGCTGCGCGGCGAACGCCGGCTGGAAACCATCACGGTTAACTACACCCCGTGCGGCCATTGCCGTCAGTTTATGAATGAACTCAACAGCGGTACCGGGATTCGTATTTCGCTGCCGCAGCGCGCCATCAGTACCCTGGCCGATTATCTGCCAGACTCCTTTGGCCCGCGCGATCTCGACATCACAACCCTGCTGATGGATGCGGTCGACCACGGTTACAGCGCTGAGGGAGATGCGCTGGTGCAGGCCGCCGTGGCCGCCGCCAATGCCAGCCACGCGCCGTACAGCCAGTCACACAGCGGCGTAGCGCTGGAAACCGAGTCCGGCACCATTGTGACCGGTCGCTATGCTGAGAATGCCGCGTTTAACCCCAGCTTTCCGCCGCTTCAGGCCGCGCTGGTGCTGCTGAATATGCAGGGCGGGCACAGTGGACAGATAAAAAGAGCGGTGCTGGCAGAAGTAGAAAATGCCACGCTGAGCCAGTTTGCCGCCACGCAGGCAACCTTACAGACTTTTGGTTGCAGTGAGCTGCTGTCGGTGAGATTGCACAAAGCATAACCCACTGTCAGAAAGGCCACAGTTTTGTGACCTTTTATGAACAAATGCTGTACTTCTGCGGGAAATTTCATAGGATCTGGCGCCAGAATTCACGTCATGACAAATTACTCTGAATAATTCGGGTTGCAGGATGGCAGCAAGTACGTGAATGATTCGCAGCGGAGACCTGCCGCTGCACTGCTCCTGCAGCCTGAGCTATAACGGGTAAGTAAACTGGCGCTACCTTTCCGGCGTGACGCCAGACAACACTGCAACCGGAGCATCACTGCATGGAACTCGACTACGAAAGTAAACGTCCGCTCTACATCCCTTACGCTGGCCCGATTTTGCTGGAATTCCCCCTCCTCAACAAAGGCAGTGCCTTTAGCATCGAAGAACGTAACGAATTTAATCTCAATGGCCTGCTGCCGGAAGCGGTAGAGTCGATTGAAGAACAGGCGCAGCGTGCCTGGCGTCAGTTCCAGGACTTCAAAAACAATAACGATAAGCACGTCTACCTGCGTAACATCCAGGACACCAACGAAACGCTGTTTTATCGCCTGCTGGACAACCATCTCGAAGAGATGATGCCGATCATTTACACCCCAACCGTCGGCGCCGCCTGTGAACACTTCTCTGAAATCTATCGCCGGGCACGCGGGGTGTTTATCTCTTACCCGAACCGCGACCGCATCGAAGATATGCTGCAGAACGCCACCAAACAGAACGTGAAGGTCATTGTCGTCACCGATGGCGAGCGCATCCTGGGTCTGGGTGACCAGGGCATCGGCGGCATGGGCATCCCGATCGGTAAGCTGTCGCTCTACACCGCCTGTGGCGGTATCAGTCCGGCTTATACCCTGCCGGTGGTGCTGGATGTCGGTACCAATAATCAGCAGCTGCTGAACGATCCGCTCTACATGGGCTGGCGTCATCCGCGTATTACCGGCGAAGAGTACGACGCTTTCGTTAATGACTTTATTCAGGCGGTTAAACGTCGCTGGCCGAAAGTGCTGTTGCAGTTCGAAGACTTCGCCCAGAAGAACGCCATGCCGTTGCTAAACCGCTACCGCGATGAAGTCTGCTGCTTTAACGACGACATTCAGGGTACCGCCGCGGTTACCGTGGGTACGCTGATCGCCGCCAGCCGCGCAGCCGGTAGCCGCCTGTGCGAACAGAAGGTGGTGTTCCTCGGTGCCGGTTCCGCCGGCTGTGGCATCGCCGAACAGATTATTGCCCAGATGAAATCGGAAGGCCTGAGCGATGAAGAAGCGCGCAGCCGGGTGATGATGGTGGATCGCTTTGGTCTGCTGACCGACAAGCTGCCTAACCTGCTCGACTTCCAGAGCAGACTGGTGCAGAAGAGCGAAAACCTTCAGCACTGGGATGTCACCAGTGACGCGATTTCGCTGCTCGACGTGGTGCGCAACGCCCATCCGGATATTCTGATTGGGGTATCGGGTCAGCCAGGGCTGTTCACCGAAGAGATCATCCGCGAGATGCACAAACACTGCAAACGCCCGATTGTGATGCCGCTGTCGAACCCGACGTCACGCGTTGAAGCCACGCCAGCCGATATCATTGCCTGGACCGACGGTGCAGCGCTGGTGGCTACCGGCAGTCCGTTCTCGCCGGTCAGCTGGAACGGTAAAACCTACCCGATCGCCCAGTGCAACAACTCCTACATCTTCCCGGGAATTGGTCTGGGTGTTATCGCGTCAGGTGCCAGCCGCGTCACCGACACCATGCTGATGACCGCCAGCCGGGCGCTGGCCGACTGCTCGCCGCTGGTGAATGATGGTGAAGGTCCGGTACTGCCGGAAATCAAAGATATCCAGGGCGTGTCGAAAATCATCGCCATGGAAGTCGGCAAAGCGGCGCAGCTGGCGGGTGTCGCCGTCGTCACCTCCGAAGATGTGCTGTCGCAGGCGATTGCCAACAACTTCTGGCTGCCGCAATACCGTCATTATCGTCGTACCTCGATCTAATTGAGCATTGCCGGACCGATTCTGGTCCGGCAATGCTCAAAAAGAGACCAGCCAACCGGCACTAACTTGCTTAGCTGCGGCGGCTCAAGTAGCCTTGTGCCATCTCAAATTTCTGACATCGAGTCTCCAGGCGCATGCTGAAACGCGTTTTCATTGGACTGCTTTTCATCATCCTGCTGATGGTGGCGACGGCGCTTGGCCTTGATCGCTGGATCAGTTGGAAAACTGCGCCCTTTATCTACGAGAATGTCTCTTCGCTGCCGCACCGCCAGGTGGGTGTGGTGCTGGGCACCGCTAAATATTATCGTACCGGGGTGATCAATCAGTATTACCTCTATCGGATGCAGGGCGCGCTCAACGCCTATAACAGCGGCAAAGTGAACTACCTGCTGCTGAGCGGTGACAATGCGCTGCAAAGCTACAACGAACCGATGACCATGCGTCGCGATTTAATCAAGGCAGGCGTCGATCCGGCGGATATTGTGCTGGACTATGCCGGTTTCCGGACGCTGGATTCGATTGTTCGCACCCGCAAAGTGTTCGATACCAACGACTTCATTATCATCACCCAACGCTTCCACTGTGAGCGGGCGCTGTTTATTGCCCTGCAGCTCGGCATTCAGGCGCAGTGCTATGCCGTGCCTTCGCCGAAAAACATGCTCAGCGTGCGTTTCCGTGAGGTCGGTGCGCGGCTGGGCGCGCTGGCTGACCTGTTCCTGCTGAAGCGAGAGCCACGCTTCCTTGGGCCGCTGGTGCCGATTCCGGCGGTGCGTGAAGTGCCGGAGGATGCACAAAGTTATCCGGCGGTCACGCCGGAACAGCTGCTGGAGCTGGAGCAGAAGCTGCGTAAATAGCTCACGCACTGCGGGCTTGTTTATGCTGTGCTGACACTTGTTACTCCAATGCTGTGGTCTGGTAGTCACGTGCCTGGCTCAGGGAGCAGTTTCAGGCGCTCAGAAAGTCGCTTCAGACGGCTGACAGACCTGAACTAATTTCTGATTTGCCCTTGTTCCCTGAGCAGCCCCGGTCTCACCGCTGAGCAGGCTTCAGGCAGCATACGCCTGCCGCTAAGACGCAACAACGCCAGCACTTTTTCCCATAAAAAAAAGCGACCCGAAGGTCGCTCTTTTTTGTGACGTTATCGCCTGCACATTATTTTTTGCGCGAATATTTCAGCGAGTCGAGCGCCACGGCGAAGATGATGATGCCGCCTTTGATGATGTACTGCCAGTAAGGGTTGACGCCGATATAGGTCAGGCCGTAGTTGATTACGGTGAAGATCAGTACACCGGTCACCACGCCCGCCACGCTACCGACACCGCCGGCGAAGGAGACGCCGCCGACCACACAGGCAGCAATCGCATCCAGCTCATACATAAAGCCGAGGTTGTTGGTTGCCGAGCCGATACGACCCGCTTCCAGCATCCCGCCGAAGGCGTAGAACACACCAGACAGCGCATAGATCATGATCAGGTTCAGTGGCACGTTAACGCCGGACACTTTCGCCGCTTCCGGGTTACCACCGATAGCAAAAATGTTTTTACCGAAGCGGGTTTTGTTCCACAGCACCCAGACAAACACAATCGCAATCACCGCGTAGAAGGTGATGAAAGAGAGCTTGAAGTCACCGAAGCGTAAAAAGCCCTGAGCGAATTTCGAGAAACCGGTATCAAAACCGGCAATCGGTGATGCGCCAACGAAATCGTAATAGAGCGAGTTGATGCCGTAGACGATGATCATGGTGCCCAGAGTGGTGATAAATGGCGTCACCTTGAGGTAAGCAATGATCACGCCGTTCACCAGACCAATCACGCCGCCGATGATGCAGACGGTGAGGATCACCAGTGGAATTGGCACCGTATCCAGCGTCGGGAACACCTTGTTAGCGTTGTCCATCGCCTGCAGCAGCGTGGCCGCGACCACCGCTGCCAGACCGACCTGACGACCGGCCGACAGGTCAGTACCCTGGGTAACAATCAGCCCCGCCACACCCAGTGCAATAATAATGCGCACCGAAGATTGGGTCAGAATGTTACTCAGGTTCATTAAACTTAAAAATGAGGGGTCCTGGAAAATAATAATAGCCAGCAATACCAGCAGAACGACATAAATGCCGCCCTCTTTTAACCAGGTTAGCGCATTCTTTTTTGTAGTCGCTTTCATGTTAACAGCCCTTGCTTCATTAAAGGTGTAATGACGCTAAACGCAATATTTCGTTCTGCGTGGTGGTTTTGGTATCAACAATGCCGGCTACCAGACCATTACTCATCACCAGAATACGGTCGGTAATGCCTAACAGCTCCGGCATTTCGGAAGAGATAATAATGATGCCCTTTTCTCTTTTCGCCAGCTCAGCAATCAGCTGGTAAATTTCGAATTTTGCCCCGACGTCAATCCCGCGTGTCGGTTCATCAAGCATCAGGATTTCAGGCTGGGTCAATAACCAGCGACCAATAATCACTTTTTGCTGGTTACCACCCGAAAGCGAACCAATCTGCGTATGATGGCCTGGCGTTTTTACCCGCATTGAATCGATAACCCATTGGGTATCACTCTTCATGCGTTTATTATCCAGCAGCCCCATACTGTTTTTATATTTTTTAATATTGGAAATAAGCGAGTTAAAACCGATATCCAGAAAAGCATAAATCCCGGTCGAACGACGCTCTTCCGTTACCAGCGCAAAACCGTGGTTAATGGCTTCGTTGGCGCTGTGATTATTAATCGGTTTACCGTGCAGTTTAATGGTGCCGCCCGATTTTTCTCGAATGCCAAACAGCGTTTCGACGATATCGGTACGTTTGGCACCCACCAGCCCGGCAATGCCGAGAATCTCCCCTTTACGCAGATCAAACGAGATGTCGCGAATCGATGGCTGACGCAATGACGTCAGGTTACGCACCTCAAGAATGGTTTCACCCGGCACGTTGGTGCGGTCCGGAAAACGCTGGTTCAGTGAACGGCCGACCATCATCGAGATGATCTTGTCCATATCCAGCCCGTCCAGCGGCTGAGTAGTGATCCACTGTCCGTCACGCAGAATGGTAATTTCGTCACACAGCTGAAAAATCTCTTCCATCTTGTGCGATATATACACAATGCCGCAGCCGCGATCTTTCAGTTTACGAATAATAGTGAACAGATGATTAACCTCTTTCTCGGTTAACGAGGAGGTTGGCTCATCCATAATCACAATTTTCGCGTCATAAGAAAACGCTTTGGCAATTTCAATCATCTGCATTTGCGACACGGAAAGATGCGCCACTTTGTCGCGGGGATCGATATCGATATCCAGCTCGTCAAAGATCGCCTTGGTGTCGTTATACATTTTATCCTGATCGACAAAGAAGCCTTTACGGGGATAACGCCCCAGCCACATGTTGTCCATCACGGTACGCTGCAATACCAGGTTTAATTCCTGATGCACCATCGACACGCCATTTTCCAGCGCCTCTTTGGAGCTTTTATAATCGATCTCTTTACCCTGAAACAAAATACTGCCGGTATCTTTCTTATAAATACCAAACAGACATTTTAATAAAGTGGATTTACCGGCGCCGTTCTCGCCCATTAATGCATGAACAGAGTGAGGCCGCACTTTTAAATTCACATTATCTAACGCTTTAACGCCGGGAAATGATTTACTGACATTGGTCATTTCCAGCAGATATTCTCGCTGCGCGGTCGTATTATCACTGGCCATAATTTACCTGGCTAAAAAACGGTGGTGACGTAAAAAAGGCGCGACACTCGCCGCGCCCGTAATCGATATTATTTCTGGAACTGTGAGAGGTTTTCTTTATCAACCGGTACGTAAGGTACGCGGACGATTTTGTCGACCATCTTGAAGTTAGTACCTTCGGTGGCGGCTTTGCCGTCAGCCAGGTTTTTCGCCATATCCAGCGTCGCTTTCGCCTGGTTTTCCGCATCGTTCAGCACGGTACCGGCCAGTGCGCCCGATTTCACCAGCGCCAGCGCTTCTGGCAGTGCATCGACGCCGAACACCGGGATGGAGCTCATGTTGTGCGCTTTCAGCGCTTCAACCGCACCCATCGCCATCGCATCGTTGTTGGCAATGACCACTTCGATTTTTTTGGCGTTCGGGCCTGACAGCCAGGCATCCATCTTGTCTTTCGCCTGCGCGGTATCCCACATCGCTGTGTCCATTGCTAACTGCTGAGTTTTCAGGCCATCTTTGTTCAGGGTATCGATAACATATTTGGTACGCGCTTCAGCGTCCGGGTGGCCCGGCTCGCCTTTCAGTAGCACGAACTGAATCTGACCATCTTTGTTCAGATCCCAGGCCGGGGTCGCTTTCCAGTGCTTCTCAATCAGCTGACCCTGGATGATGCCGGACTCTTTAGAATCGGTACCGACATAATAGGCTTTGTCATAACCGGCCAGTACTTTGGCGTTCGGCTCTTTGTTGAAGAACACGACCGGCACATCATTTGCGCGCGCTTTGTCTACCACTACCGCTGCTGCAGCCGGGTCAACCAGGTTAATCGCCAGCGCTTTCACGCCTTTCGCCATCAGCACGTCGATCTGGTCGTTCTGTTTAGACTGGTCATTCTGCGAGTCATTCATCAGCAGCTGAACGCCACCGATGGTTTTCGCTTCTTTCTCGATGTCTTTGCGTACCATCGACATGAAGTTGTCATCATATTTATAAATGGTCACGCCGATACGGGTGTCAGCTGCGTGAGCGGTTGCACCAAACATCATGCTGGCAACCAGTGCTGTGAGCGTGAAAACCTTCTTATTCATGGTATCTCCGGTTTTTTTATGCAGGGTCTTTTTAGCTCTGCCGCGCTTCAGAGGCGGGAGAACAATCGGTAAAACTGATCGGCGACGCGGAATAGACACAACGTTACGCTAAGCCGCTGGACCGCCGTCCAAAATCTGACTTCCCTGTACGCAAACGCTTCCGTGAATATAAATATGTTGTGAACCATTTCATCCAGCGACTGAGACGGTGCCTGATGCGGTTAAGCGGGCGTTACATAATGTTTCAGTCCGGTAAGACGTTGCCATCATAGTGAGGGCAATGTTAATTAACTGTGAATGTAATCACAGATTGAAAACGGTTACATGGCTGAATCGCCTGAATTAGTGACGGACTCCACATTTTGCCGTTGCGCCACTGAATGACGGCGCACCAGCGTCGGCATAAAGATGTGCGTTGCGGTGTCATCCAGCAGCCCTGCCGCGCCCTGCAACGCCAGCTCTGTCGCCAGTTTTGCCATAGAAACAATGGGATAGCGAACGGTGGTCAGTTGTGGATCGGTGTAACGTGAAATCGGGATGTCATCAAAGCCAATGACAGAAAAATGCTGTGGAACCTGAATGCCGTTGTCTTTCAACGCAGTGAGTGCGCCCGCTGCCATGCCGTCGTTATAGGCAAACACCGCGCTCAGATTGAGGTTGCGTCCCAGCAGTTCAACCATGGCGGCTTCACCGCCCTGCATATCTGGCTCGGCGCTGGCGATCCAGCTCTCCTGAGGCCGCATGCCCTGCTCCGCCATCGCCTGCAGCCAGCCTTCGCGGCGCTGGGCGACATCTTCAATCGGGTGGCTGGAACAGAGGTAGCCGATCCGGCTATGTCCCTGTTGTAACAGGGTTCTTGAAGCCATCAGCGCGCCGGTTACGTTGTCGAGGCTGACGCTGCGATGTTCAAAACCCGGTACTATACGGTTGATTACCACCATGCCCGGTACATGTTGCATAAACTCAGCCAGCTCCTGGTCTGAAAGCGTTTTCGCGTGCACCACCAGCGCACTGCAACGCTGGCGGATCAGCACCTCAATCGCGTGGCGCTCTTTTTCTTCCTGATGCCAGGAGTTGCTGATTAACACATGCTTGTGCACGCGCTGCGCCACGGTATCGACCGCTTTGACCAGCGCGCCGAAGAAGGGATCGGAGACATCCATCACTACCACGCCGATGGTATCGCTGACCTGAGTGGCCAGCGCCTGGGCATTGGCGTTTGGACGATATCCCAGTGCATCAACGGCCTGTAACACGGCGTCACGGGTATCAGAGGTGACGGCGCTACTGTTATTGAGTACGCGCGAGACGGTCGCCACCGACACGCCAGCCTGACGGGCAACATCACGAATCGTTATCATGCAGCAGTTCCACAGAGGAAGAATAAGGCATCACGCCGGGTTGAACACCGGCGCTATTTTGTCAGGGGCGGGAGGCAGGCAGCGTGAATTGCGTCACATCAATGAAAACGGTTACATACAATTCTGCAACCTTTGTGATGGCGGTCATTATCTGGCGTTGTCAGTAACCGCTGGTTTACCGGCGGCCAGCAGCGTCAGGCGCCGCCATAGCCACTCCAGCGGACCCTGGGCGAAGTAATGTAACCAGATGAGTGAAAACAGAATGTTAATCAGCCATACCGCGGGTACCATCATCACCAGCTGCAGGCGAGTGAAGTGCATGAACAGCCCAAAGCGATAGAACAGCGTGGTACAGATCAGGGTCTGTAGCAGGTAATTGGTTAACGCCATGCGGCCAACGCACTGAATCGCATAGCTAATACGCCAGCGACTAATCCGCGACCAGTAACCGAGACAAAGCGCGGCATAGCCCAGGCTGATCAGCGGGCTGGCCAAATCGCGCGGGGTTTGCAGATAAAAGCCGGTCCAGCGAAACTCCCAATGTAACAGCCATTGCGCCGCGACCCCGGCCACCGCAATCGATAGCCCCATTGTCAGCAGCAGCGCTGCCGCCTGACGGTAATGCTGCGCTGAAAATTCGCCCGTCAGCCAGCCGCTGCGTAGCAGTGCGCCGCCAATCATCATCAGGCCGGCCAGCTGCCAGCCGTACTGCGCTGCCAGCGCCATCAGACCTGACGAGAGATGGTCGAGCCGGTTACTCACCGCTTCCCAGCCGCCGGTCAGTTTCCAATATTGTTCATATTGCAGATCGGCCGCGCCCGGCAGCCAGGATCGGGTCGCCTGATGATCGGAAATCGATCCGAACACCAGCAATACGCCACAGCCCACCAGATAGAGCAGAATACCGGTGTTCATCAGGCTGCGGGTCGAAGGCACATCCCGCAACACACGCCACACCACCAGGCCGATGATGCCGTAATCCAGCAGGATATCGCCTTCCCACAGCAACACGCCGTGCAGGAAACCGATAAATACCAGCAGCGTCAGGCGTGCCGTCAGCCAGCGACTGCCGCGCGGCAGCTGCATTTGCAGGCCCGCACCAAACAGCAGCGCAAATAGGGTCAGGAATTTGAGTTGAGCCAGCGCGTCAGAAACCGCCCATGTCCAGGCGTCGGACAGCGTGACGCTGCCCTGCCAGGCAGGATTCAGGTAGGCGGCTGACGGCAGACCGAAACCGACAATATTAAGCAGCAGGATGCCGAGAATGGCACATCCACGTATGAAATCCAGCGCAAGATAGCGTTGCATGCGGCACCCTGAATTGACGATGCGGGCCGCTGAGTGCGCCCGCCGTTGACTCAACTATGGCGTACCGCGCGCAGAAATTCCTGGCGGGTGTTTTGACTGGACTTGAACAGACCACCCAGCGAGGTGGTCGTGGTGGCGCTGGTGGCATCTTTGACGCCGCGCGCTTTTACGCAGTAGTGCACCGCGTCAATCGATACCGCGACGTTGTTGGTACCCAGCAGCGTTTGCAGCGCGACCAGTACCTGCTGCGTCAGACGCTCCTGCACCTGCGGGCGCTGGGCAAAGAACTGCACAATGCGGTTAATCTTCGACAGACCAATCACCGTATCTTTCGGGATGTAAGCGACGGTCGCTTTGCCGTCGATGATCACGAAGTGATGTTCACAGGTGCTGGTCAGGGTGATATCACGCACGGTCACCATCTCATCAACCTTCATTTTGTTTTCAATGACGGTGATTTTTGGGAAGTTGGCGTAGTCGAGACCGGAGAACACCTCATCAACGTACATTTTGGCAATGCGGTGCGGGGTTTCGATCAGGCTGTCATCCTGCAGATCGAGATTCAGCAGCTGCATAATTTCGGTCATGTGGCCTGCAATCAGGCTCTTACGCGTTTCGTCATCGAGGTCGCGCGTCGGTGCACGTAACGGCGTTTCCAGGCCACGCGCTAACAGCGCTTCATGGACCAGGGCAGCTTCCTGACTTAAGGTGCTCATCGTACTCTTCTCCGGCTGGTGTTGCGCCCGCCGGTTAATGCCAGCGGGCCCTGTTACTGAGCGCGTATTGTGAAACTTTCTTTGCGGGGAATCCAGCAATCAATCAGATTGGTGATCAACCCGCATCAGGCTGCACGTCGCCAGACCAGCAGGCCGGCCCATACCAGACTGGCTCCGGCTACCCACAACGCCGGTTCCAGCCGGTGCAGCAGCGCAGTGGACAGAAACGACAGCAGCGGGCCGACCAGCTGCCCGACCGCATAACCGGTGGTCAGTAAACCGGCCATGTAACGCAAATGCTGCGGCGCCAGTTCACGCGCATAGAGCAGCGACAGCTGCACCACGCTGAGAAAGCCACCACCGACCAGCAGCGCGCCGATCAACAAGCCACTGAAGCCCGGCAACAGCGCTGCCGCCAGTACGCCCAGCGCCTGCGCCCACAGCACCAGCGCCAGCCGTGCATGGCTGCTGCCCCAGCGCCGCGTCATAATGCCAATCACAATCCCGACCATCGCCGCCCCGCCGAATATCGGCCAGACGAACTGCGCGAATGCCCCATCAGGAAAGCGTGCCGCCGCCATCTGCGACAGAAAGGTGGCAGGCAAAATGTAGCCGAAGCCCGCCAGGCTGTAGCTCAGCACCAGCCGTTTCAGATTGCGGTTCAGCACCAGCGGTTCAGGTGCCTGATCCGGACGATGCAATTCGCCCCGACGCGGCAGATTACGGCTAATCAGCGCAATCAGCAGCAGCGCCAGCACGCCGTAAGCGGCCCATGCCAGCGACGCTGATACCTGGAAGCTGTGTAGTACCACTGCCAGTAGCCCGCTGACAAAAATACCGCAGCCGGGACCGGCAAACACCGCCGCCGATAAGCCGGCCCGGCTATGCCGGTGCAGCTGCTCATTGCTCCAGGCGGCCACCAGCACCATCGCCCAGCCGCTGGCCCAGCCAATCAGGAAGCGAATCGCCCCATGCAGCCAGGGACCGCTGACGCAGGCCGAGAGCAGCGTCAGGATCACCGCTCCCCAGACGCCAGCCAGTAACCGCAGTTCTACCCGGCGGTGTGCGCGCATCGCATCGAAGGAACCACACAGGTAACCGAGGTAGTTTAACGCCGCCACCAGGCTGGCACTGGTCAGCGTCAGCTGGTGCTCCTGAATCATCAGCGGTACCTGTGGCGTAAAGGCGAATCGCCCGATGCCCATCGCCACAAATAAGGTTAAAAATGCGCTAAGCGCGACGCGTACCGCCATTGCTGAACTCCTGTCGTGATGGCCTGGGATCTTTTCTGACTTGCTTACAGCATGCAGGATGTTTAAACTCACGGAAAGTGAATAATATTAACCAAGTTGTTTACGGGAAGAGAAGATATGGATTTAGTTCAGCTACGTATGTTCTGTTCCGTCGCCGAAAGCGGTTCGCTGGCGCGCGCGGCAGAACAGCTGCATCGCGTGCCCTCTAATCTGACCACGCGGCTGCGTCAACTGGAAGAAGAGTTAGGCGTTGATCTGTTTATTCGTGAGAAGCAACGCATTCGCCTGTCGCCAATGGGTCATAATTTCCTCAATTATGCGCAACGTATCCTGGCGCTGAGCGACGAAGCGATGAGCATGACCCGCACCGGCGAACCGGCCGGTAACTTCGCGCTCGGCTCCATGGAGAGCACTGCCGCCACGCGGCTGCCTGGCCTGCTGGCAGCCTATCACCAGCGGTTTCCGAAAGTGGCGCTGTCGCTGATCACCGGCACTTCTGGCGAGATTATCGATCGGGTGCGTGAAGGCACCTTAGCGGCAGCGCTGGTTGACGGTCCGGTTTCGCATGACGATCTCAACGGTTGTATCGCCTTTCGCGAGGAGATGGTGCTGATTACCGGTCTCGATCACGCGCCGATTAACAGCGCACGCGACGTGCAGGGTGACACGCTGTTTGCCTTTCGCAACAGCTGCTCCTATCGGGTGAAGCTGGAGACCTGGTATCGCGACAGCCAGACCGCGCCCGATAATGTGATGGAGATTCAGTCCTATCACGCCATGCTGGCCTGCGTGGCGGGCGGCGCGGGGGTAGCGATGATCCCGGCCTCGGTGCTGAAGCAGATGCCGGACCGCTCACGGGTGCAGGCGCACACGCTGCCGCCGGGCTACCGCGATACGGCAACCTGGCTGATGTGGCGACGCGACGCGTTCACCCCGAACGTTGAAGCCCTGAAGTACCTGATTATTGAACAATTTGACGATCGTCCGCTCAACGACGAACTGATCCACCCCTTAGCGGCGGCGGAATAAGCGTTCCGCGCTATGTTTAAGAGCCTGGTGAGCCAGGCGTAATTGTTGCAGGCAGCCTGAACACGGACAGCGCGGAACAACCGGAGCGTACACGGAGTACGTGAGGATTGTGAGCACTGCCCGGGTTCAGACTGGCAAATAAAATAGCCTGGCGGGCCAGGCGTAATTGTTGCAGGCAGCCTGAACACGGACAGCGCGGAACAACCGGAGCGTACACGGAGTACGTGAGGATTGTGAGTACTGCCCAGGTTCAGACTGGCAAATAAGATAGCCTGGCGAGCCAGGCTCTGAATCATCACCACCAACCGGACGCCCCTGCGCGTCACAATCTGACTGGAAGAGGGATTGCATGAATATGATCAAAACCCGTGCCGCTGTTGCCTGGGCTGCTGGCGAACCGCTGAAAATTGAAGAAGTGGATTTAATGCCGCCGCAGAAAGGTGAAGTGCTGGTACGTATCGTGGCGACCGGCGTTTGCCATACCGATGCCTATACCCTGTCCGGCACCGATCCTGAGGGCGTTTTCCCGGCGATCCTCGGCCATGAAGGTGGTGGCATCGTTGAAGCCGTCGGCGAAGGCGTCACCAGCGTCGAAGTCGGCGACCATGTGATTCCGCTCTACACGCCGGAGTGTGGCAAATGTAAATATTGCCTGTCTGGCAAAACCAACCTCTGCCAGGCGATTCGTACTACCCAGGGCAAAGGTCTGATGCCCGACGGCACCACCCGCTTCTATAAAGACGGTAAGCCGATTTTCCACTATATGGGCACCTCCACGTTCTCTGAATACACGGTGATCCCGGAAATTTCACTGGCGAAAATCAGCAAAGAAGCGCCGCTGGAAGAAGTCTGCCTGCTGGGCTGTGGCGTTACCACCGGCATGGGCGCGGTGATGAATACCGCCAAAGTGAAGGAAGGCGATACCGTGGCGATCTTCGGTCTCGGCGGCATTGGCCTGTCTGCGGTCATCGGTGCCAAAATGGCGAAAGCCGGTCGCATCATTGCCATCGACATCAACACCAGTAAGTTCGATCTGGCGCGCAAGCTGGGTGCCACCGATCTGATTAACCCGAAAGATTACGATAAGCCGATTCAGGAAGTGATCGTCGAGCTGACCGATGGCGGCGTCGATTATTCGTTTGAATGTATCGGTAACGTCAACGTGATGCGCTCCGCGCTGGAGTGTTGCCACAAGGGCTGGGGCGAATCCGTGATTATCGGCGTGGCCGGCGCGGGCGAAGAGATCTCGACCCGTCCTTTCCAGCTGGTGACCGGTCGCGTCTGGCGCGGTTCGGCGTTTGGCGGCGTTAAAGGCCGTTCACAGCTGCCCGGCATCGTGCAGGATTATCTCGACGGCAAGTTTGCGCTGAATGATTTCATCACCCACACCATGCCGCTGGAACAGATTAACGACGCCTTTGATTTGATGCACGAAGGAAAATCGATCCGCTCGGTAGTGCACTTTAACAAGTAATCAGGAGGCGTTATGGCATCCACTCTGGAGCTTCTGGAAGAACATCGCATTTTTGGTGGCTGGCAGCAGCGCTGGCGTCATCAGTCGGCGGTGCTGAACTGCCCGATGACGTTCAGCATCTATCTGCCGACCCCGCACGGCGATGCGCCACCGCCGGTGGTCTGGTTTCTGGCAGGGCTGACCTGCAATGATGAGAACTTCACCACCAAAGCCGGGGCGCAGCGGGTTGCCGCCGAACTGGGCCTGGTGCTGATCATGCCGGATACCAGCCCGCGCGGCGATCGGGTGGCGAATGATGAGGGCTACGATCTCGGTCAGGGCGCGGGCTTTTATCTCAACGCCACACAGCAGCCGTGGGCCAGCCATTTTCGCATGTTCGATTATCTGAGCAGTGAGCTGCCGACGCTGATCGCTGATAACTTCAAGGTCAGCGAGCGTCAGTCGATTATGGGTCATTCGATGGGTGGACATGGCGCGCTGATGCTGGCGCTGCGTCTGGGCGGCCGCTTTGCCTCGGCATCCGCCTTTGCGCCGATTGTGAATCCGATGGAGGTGCCGTGGGGACAGAAAGCGTTTCAGGCTTATCTGGGCGACGATCGCGCCGCCTGGCGAGAATATGACAGCTGTCAGCTGATGGCGCAGGTCTCGCATCGGCTGCCGATGCTGATCGATCAGGGCGACAGCGATCAGTTCTTAGCCGATCAGCTGCAGCCGGAGCGGCTGGAGTCGGTGGCGCAGGAGACGGGCTTCCCGCTGACTCTGCGTATTCAGCCGGGTTACGATCACAGCTACTTCTTTATCGCCAGTTTTGTTGAAGATCACCTGCGCTTCCACGCGCAGCATCTGCTGGCCCGCTAATCTTCACCTCATCTTCCCGCGCCGGGAGGATGAGGTGCTTCTCCCTTGCTGCTGACCGCCCTCTCGCACCTGATTACACCAGCGCGTCGTGCACCAATCCGTCGATCATCACCTGCGGCATTCCGCGACTACAGTGCTCAATCCGTCCTTCAACGCCATACACCTGAGCCAGCGTGGCCGGTGTAATCACCCGATCCGGCTGACCTTCGGCGACCAGGCTGCCCTGTTTCAGCATTAATGCATGCTGAGCGTGGCGCAGCGCGATATTGATGTCGTGCACCACCACTACCGTGACCATGTTGCGCAGTGCGGTTTCGCGCCGCACCAGATCCATCACGTGGAACTGGTAATTCAGATCGAGCGCGCTAAGCGGTTCATCCAGCAGCAGTAGCGAGGGGCGACGGATCAGTGACTGCGCCAGCCCGACCAGCTGCTTCTGCCCGCCCGACAGCTGATCGAGGTAGCGCATCGCCAGATGGGCAATCCCCAGCTGTTGCAGCAGATGCATCACTTCCGCTTCGCTGTTAGCGCTGTGCAGGCCACCGGAGGCGCGTTGCGCCACAATAATCGACTCCAGCACGTGCAGATGCACCCCGGCCGGCAGCGACTGCGGCAGATAGACCACATGCTTTGCCCGCTGTGCAAACGGCTGGGTCATCAGGTTTTCGCCGTTGAGCCACATTTCGCCACGGCCTTTATTCAGGCCGGCCAGCGCCCGCAGCAGGGTCGATTTGCCGCAGCCGTTTGGCCCGAGCAGCACGGTAATCTCACCGCGCGGCAGCGGCGCGATATTCAGGTTTTCAATCACCTTGTGTTTAGGATAACCGGCGCTAAAACCGCGTAAGGTCAGACCCTGTTGCATCAGACTGTCCCCCGATGACGCAAAATAATACTCAGGAAGAACGGCACGCCAATCAGCGAAGTGACAATGCCGACCGGAATGATCACGCCGGGGATCAGGTTCTTCGAGGCGACTGACGCCAGCGACAACACCAGCGCCCCCACCAGCGCACTGGCCGGCAGATAAAAGCGGTGATCCTCACCGAACATCATACGGGCGATATGCGGTGCCACCAGGCCAATAAAGCCGATCGGGCCGACAAAGGCCACCGCCAGCGCAGAGAGAATACTGATGCGCAATAAGGTCGCCAGCCGCAGGCGGCGCACGTCAATGCCAAAGCTCACCGCGCGGTCTTCGCCTAAGCGCAGCGCCGTCAGCTTCCAGCTGCTCAGCAGCGAAAACGGCAGCAGGATGGCCAGCGCCACGGTCAGCACGCCCAGTTTCTCCCACGAGGCACGCGCCAGGCTGCCCATGGTCCAGAACACCAGACCCTGCAGCGTATCTTCGCTGGCGATAAACTGCATCATCGAGACCAGCGCATTAAAGGTGAATACCAGCGCGATACCGAACAGCACCACACCGGCTGACGACACCTGCGTCCAGCGGGTCACCGCATCCAGCATCAGGGCGGCAAACAGCGCAAACACGAAGGCGTTGGCGGAAATCAGCCACTGATCCGGGACGCCGGGAATACCGATGCCGAGAATGATTGCCAGCGCGGCACCAAAGGCTGCCGCAGACGAGACGCCAAGGGTAAACGGGCTGGCAAGCGGGTTATTCAGGATGGTCTGCATTTCTGCCCCTGCCAGGCCGAGTGACAGGCCGACCACGATCGCCATCAGCGCATACGGCAGACGAATGTCCCAGACGATAACCCGGGTTCCGGCATCGACGCTCTCCGGGCTAAGCAGGGTGTTCCACAGCGTTTGCAGTGACAGGCCCGCCGGACCGAGGGTGAAGTCGAGGATCAGAGAGGCGAGAATCGCCAGCAGCAGCACGCCAATCCACATCATGCGACGCCGCAGTACCTGATGATAGTTTTGCACGCTGTGTTCAGGCGATTCAGTGCCTGTCAGCAGCGAAGATTCTGTCGTCATGTTTAACCCTGTTGTGACTATCCGGTCAGAAAACGCAGCCACAATAGTGCAGGTGATAATAATTATCAATTCGTGAGCATAAGCGAGGCGTGAAAAAAGCAGAAAAAAGCGCGCTAACAGGCAGGATACTGACTCAGGGAAAATACGCCTTTCGCAAAGACGCCAAAGCGCCATCCGTGGCAGGCTCAGCGCGCGCGATTACGCACCTCATCCCTGAGGTGCGCCGGTAGCCGGGCCAACGCGTTGCGTTTTTGTCCCTGGCCCGCGCTGCTTTGCTACAGGCGTATGCTCCCGTCGCTTTACGTTTTACTGCGGTCATCCAAAACGACGGAAGGCACCACGCTTCAGCGCAGCATTAATCTTTATGGATCGGGAATTCCATTTCGCTGTACTTCACAAAACGGCTGCCGCGCGTCAGCTTGTAACCGAACCAGATAATCAGGAACAGCGGAATACCGATGTAGGTCGCCGCCACGCCGTACCAGTCGATGCGGTCATTGAGGAACGCCTGGTAGTTCTGACCGAGGGTAATGATCAGGCAGAGCACAAAGGCGAAGATCGGACCCAGCGGGAAGAAGCCGGAACGGTAAGGCAGCGCGTTCACGTCATGCCCTTGCGCCACATAGCCGCGACGGAAGCGGTAATGGCTGATGGCGATACCGAGCCAGGCGATAAAGCCGGTCATGCCCGAGGTGTTCAGCAGCCAGAGATACACTTCCTGGTTGCCAAATTTTGAGGTCAGGAAGCACAGCCCCGCCACCACGGTGGTGGCCCACAGTGCATTGCGCGGCACGCCGCCTTTTGACAGCCGGGCAAAAATCCGCGGCGCTTTGCCTTCGCTCGCCAGGTTGTAGAGCATGCGGGTGGAGGCATACATGCCGGAGTTACCGGCTGACAGCACCGCCGTCAGGATCACCGCATTCATCACCGCCGCCGCCGACAGCAGACCGGCATTACGGAACACCAGAGTGAACGGGCTGACGCTGATATCGTTGATATCATTGTGCAGCAGCTGCGGATCGGTATACGGCAGGATCAGGCTGATAATCAGGATGGCGAACACATAGAACAGCAGGATACGCCAGAAAATCTGCCGCACCGCCCGCGGGATGTTTTTGGCCGGATCTTCAGATTCGCCCGCCGCGATACCGATCAGCTCGGTGCCCTGGAAGGAGAATCCGACAATCATTGCCACGCCAATCATCGCCGCAAAGCCGCCGGCAAACGGTGCGTCACCGACCTGCCAGTTCTGCCAGCCTGCGTGCTCTGCACCGCGCATGATGCCGGTGATCATCAGCACGCCCACCACGATAAAGATGATCACGGTCGCTACTTTGATCAGCGAGAACCAGTATTCCGCCTCGCCAAAGCCCTTCACCGAGATGTAGTTCATCAGGAACATCAGGCAGAGGAACAGCGCACTCCAGATCCAGCCAGGCGTGTCGGGGAACCAGTAATTCATCACCAGTTGCGAGGCGACCAGGTCAACCGCAATGGTCACCGCCCAGTTGTACCAGTAGTTCCAGCCGAGCGCGAAACCAAAGCCCTCTTCAACGTACTTTGCGCCGTAGGTGGCGAACGAACCTGATACCGGCATAAATGCCGCCAGTTCACCGAGGCTGGTCATCAGAAAATAGACCATCAGTCCGATCAGGATATAGGAGAGCAGCGCGCCGCCAGGACCTGCCTGAGCAATGGTCGCGCCGGACGCGACAAACAGGCCGGTACCGATTGAACCGCCAATGGCGATCATCGTCAGATGACGCGCTTTTAACGCACGTCGTAACGCAGGTTGTTGTGTTGTATTTGAGTCATTATGCATGTGTAAACGCTACGCTGGGTAAAAATGAGGCGCGATTGTAGCAGCTAAGCCTGCGCTGTATAGCGAATGCCGCGCTGTTATAAGTTACGTTCATGATCGCGCCAGAATTATTAGTAATCACTCGCGACAATAGGATAAAAAACGCGTCAGTGCCTTCGAGATATGTTTTTGCCGGTGGTGAATGCGGTACAGAGTGCGGGTCAGACGCGGCAGCGGCAGCGCCAGTTCGACCAGCGTGCCGGCGTCCAGCAGATCGCTAATCACCCGTCGTGACAGGCAGCTGATGCCCATTCCGTGGCGCACCGCATGTTTGATCGCCTCGGAGTTGCCCAGCTCCATGCCCAGCTGAAAGGTCGGCAGATGCGACAGCAGCAGATAATCCACAATTTCACGGGTGCCGGATCCGCGTTCACGCAGGATCCACGGCGCTGCCGCCAGCGTTTCCAGCGTCACCGGCTGTTGCAGAATCGCCGCATCCGGTGCGGCAAACACCACCAGCTCATCCTCCAGCCACGGTTCGCTCACCAGTTCGGTCATGTGGCAGGGCCCTTCAATCAGCCCGACATCAACCCGGAAATCGGATACCGCATTGATCACATCCTGACTGTTGCCGACGCTCAGCTCCAGCGGCAAACCGGGAAAATCACGCCGGTAGGCCGACATCATGCCGGGCAGCAGATAGTTGCCGATGGTGCTGCTGGCAAAGATGCGAATCGCCCCGTTGTCCTCTTTGAACAGCTGCTCAATTTCACCCGCCTGCTCCAGCAGACCCACCGCGCGCGGATAGAGCAATCGCCCATGCTCATTCAGCACCAGCCGCTTGCCTACCCGATCAAACAGCTGTACCCCGAGCTGGTTTTCCAGATCGGCCAGCGCGGCGCTGACCGCCGACTGCGATAGCGCCAGCAGTTGCGATGCCTGGGTGGTCGAGCCGCTTTTTAACACTTCCGTGAACACTTCTATCTGCCGCAACGTAATGTGCATCGGCACTCCTTAAGTCATTTATTGCCTGATGAGATAGATCACCACCGCCAGCCAGATCAGCGCAATCAGCGCAATCCCGCCAGCAATCTTTTTGCCGCGCGAACGCTGGGTTTGCGCCCGCTGGCTGCTGCTGATACGCACCTCACGCGGCAGCAGACGCAGCAGAATCATTACCCCGGAGGGAATAATCACCGCATCATCCAGTAATCCGACAAACGGGATCACATCCGGAATGAGATCGATCGGGCTGATGCCATAGGCAACCAGTCCCAGCATCGCCAGTTTGTTCCACCACGGGGTACGCGGATCGCGAAAGGCAAACCACAGCACCACTACGTCCCGTTTGATCAGCGTCGCCCATCGGCGCAGACGCGAAAATAGCATGATTGCCGCCTTATCGTTTATTCTGGTCAATTATAAATATATTATCAATTTCACTTTTAAGCCAGTCAGCGCCATGATCGGGTCTCAATCAGAGGGGGGGACCACTATGGCTGATCTGAGCATGACTAAAACTCACAATCCGATTCCGCGCTGGCTGCCTGGTTTGCTACTGACCGCGCTGATTGCCGCTGCGGCCAGCTGGCTGGCTGGCCAGCCGGCGATTGCCTCGTGGGGGCTGGGATCGCTGACGCTGGCAATTGTGCTGGGCATCATCATCGGCAACAGCGTCTACGCGCCGCTGGCCGCACGCTGTGACACCGGGGTGGTGCTGGCCAAGCAGAAACTGCTGCGGCTGGGGGTAATTCTGTTCGGCTTCCGCATTACGCTGCAACAGATTGCTGACGTCGGCGTCAGCGGTATCCTGATTGATGCGCTGACCCTGAGCAGCACCTTCTTTATTACCTGCCTGCTGGGGATGCGCCTGCTGAAGCTGGATCGCGATACCGTCTGGCTGATTGGTGCCGGTAGCAGCATCTGTGGCGCGGCGGCGGTACTGGCGACCGAACCGGTGGTCAAAGCGGCACCGTCAAAAGTCGCGGTCGCCATCGCGACGGTAGTGCTGTTTGGTACCCTGGCGATTTTTAGCTATCCGCTGCTGTGGCCGCTGGTGCATACCCTGCTGCCTGGTGTTGATCAGGCGCAGTTCGGCGTATTTACCGGATCGACCATTCATGAAGTGGCTCAGGTGGTCGCGGCCGGACACAGTATCGGCCCGGATGGCGAGAACAGCGCGGTGATTGCCAAAATGCTGCGGGTGATGATGCTGGCCCCGTTCCTGCTGTGTCTCAGTGGCGTGCTGCGCCGCCAGAGCCCGGCGGCGACCGCATCGCGTCCGGTAACCTTCCCGTGGTTCGCGCTGCTGTTCATTGCCGTCGCGCTGTTTAACTCGCTGCACCTGCTCCCCGCTGGCCTGGTAGCGATGCTGAATCAACTGGCTGGCTTGCTGCTGGCGATGGCGATGGCTGCGCTGGGATTAACTACCCGTTTCAGCGCGTTACGTGAAGCGGGCGTGAAACCGCTGCTGCTGGGTGCCATGGTCGCTGTCTGGCTGATCGTCGGTGGCGGTGCCATCAATCTGCTGGTGCAACATTTCATGGGCTAACCGCATCGGGTATCATGCCTGCTCGTCAGTGCATAGCCCCTTCAGGAGAACGGCATGAAATATATCGGCGCACACGTCAGTGCGGCAGGTGGTGTGGATCAGGCAGTCATTCGCGCCCATGAAATAGACGCCACCGCCTTCGCCTTGTTTACTAAAAATCAACGGCAGTGGAAAGCCGCCCCGCTTTCCACTGAGGTGATTGATGCCTTTCGCGCCGCCTGCGAGAAATATCACTTCAGCTCGCAGCAGATCCTGCCGCACGACAGTTTTCTGATCAACCTCGGCCACCCAGTGGCCGAGGCGCTGGAAAAATCCCGTGCCGCCTTTATTGATGAGCTGCAACGCGCCGATCAGCTCGGCCTGACGCTGCTGAACTTCCATCCGGGCAGCCACCTGCATCAGATCGATGAGCAGGCCTGCCTGAAACGCATCGCCGAATCGATCAATATCGCCCTCGACCAGAGCCGTAACGTCACAGCGGTGATTGAAAATACCGCTGGTCAGGGTAGCAACCTCGGTTTCCGCTTTGAGCATCTGGCGGAAATTATCGACCAGGTTGAGGATAAGAGCCGCGTCGGCGTCTGTCTGGATACCTGCCACGCCTTTGCCGGCGGCTATGATCTGCGTACCGAAGCGGACTGCGTCGCCACCTTTGCTGAATTTGAGCGCATTGTCGGTTTTCGCTATCTGCGCGGCATGCACCTCAACGATGCGAAAAGCACCTTTGGCAGCCGTGTCGACCGCCATCACAGCCTTGGTGAAGGCAACATCGGCAAAACCGTATTTAGCTGGATGATGAAGGATGCGCGTTTTGACGGGATTCCGTTGATTCTCGAAACCATCAACCCGGATATCTGGAAAGATGAGATTGCCTGGCTGAAGTCAGAACAGCAGGGATAAAAAGGGAGCCTGCTGGCTTAATGCCGATCGGTTAAGGGACCGGTGATAACGCAGTCTGGTGCAGGCAGGGGCTGGCGGTCCTCGCGCCTCTGCGCGGTCCATTCACTTCATTCCTCTGCCTGACGGACCGCCGGGGATGGCACATCCTGTGCCGCCCCGCCTTTCACCCGCGTCCTGCGGGCTCTCCTGGCCGACTCATTCTGTTCAGCGCTGCGGATTGTCTGCCCCTGCCCGAACCCAGCCTGCTTAAAAGGGCACGAGAGTAGAGGCCTGAGCGCCCTGCTGCTGAAAGGGCTATCCGCAGCGCTGAGGCGTGACGCCGGGCCAGAACTCCACGCCGGGAAGCGTGGAGAGTTCGGGGCCGGCCAGGGAAGGCCGATCCCCGAACGGTTCGTCGGCACGACGTCAAAGCCGAAGGTACCGCGCAGCGGCGCGAGGACTGCCCGGCAGTAGCAGAGGTGCTCAGGCCCGCACTCCGGCACGCTCGCGTAGAAAAAAAGCTGCCACGTTTGACCGCGACAGCCTTTGCAAATTTAACCTTAACTGCCGAACATCAGTCGCGCAGGCGCCCCTTTTTTGCTTATTGCTATGCGACGCTATACTGCCTGAACCAGGCCAGTTTCCGGGCCAACGCTTTACGTTGTTCAAAAAACGCTCCCGGCGTTTTATCCCGGCGGCGCAACGCTTTACTCCAGGCGTATTCATCCATCGCTTTAACATTATTCACCGTCTGAAAAAGCAAACAGGGAGCCAGATGGCTCCCTGTTTATTTCACGTCAGCAAATCAGGCTTTCGCCAGCTGCTCTTCCGGACGTTTCAGTACCGCATAGCTCAGACCGGCAATCGCCGTACCGACCACAATCGCCACCAGATAACCGACCACCGGCGTAATCGCACCCGGGATCAGCAGGACAAACAGTCCACCGTGTGGTGCCATCAGTTTGGCCCCCACCGCCATTGAGATAGCGCCGGTGGTCGCGCCGCCGATGATGCAGCAAGGCAGAACGCGCATCGGGTCACGGGCCGCGAACGGAATCGCACCTTCAGAGATGAAGCACAGGCCCAGTACCAGCGCCGCTTTGCCCCCTTCCTGCTGACCTTTGTTGAATTTACGACGGGCAACCAGCGTCGCCAGACCCATCGCCAGCGGTGGCACCATACCGGCCGCCATAATCGCCGCCATCGGCGCATAAGTCTGTGAACTCAGCAAACCGACACCGAATGCGTAAGCCACCTTATTGACCGGGCCGCCCATATCGGTACACATCATGCCGCCCAGAATCGCGCCCAGCAGCACCGCATTAGCGGTACCCATGTTCGCCAGCCAGTGCGTCAGGCCGTTCATGATGCCGGCAACCGGTTTACCCACTACATAAATCATCAGCAGGCCGGTGATCAAACTGGCAAACAGCGGAATGATCAGTATCGGCTTCAGCGCTTCCATACTCTGCGGCAGTTTCACTTTGCCGCTGATCAGCTTCGCAGCGTAACCGGCGATGAAACCAGCGATGATCCCGCCGAGGAAACCGGCGTTAATGCTGGTGGCGATCATGCCGCCAATCAGGCCTGGGGTCAGACCCGGACGGTCAGCAATCGAGAAGGCGATAAAGCCCGCCAGTACCGGCACCATCAGCGCAAAGGCGCTGCCACCCCCGATTTGCATCAGCGCGGCAGCCAGCGTGCCCTGCTCTTTAAATGCGGTGATACCAAAGGCAAAGGAGAGCGCGATACTCAGACCGCCCGCTACCACCATCGGCAGCATGTAAGAAACACCGGTCAGCAGGTGACGATAAGCGCCTGCGCCCTCTTTCTTCTCATTCTGGTTGTCGCTGCTCTGTCCACCCGCTGCTTTATACGGTTTCGCTTCAGCAACCGCTTTATCCAGCTCCTGAGCGGTTTTCTTCAGCGCCAGGCCGGTTGAGGTGCGGTACATCGGCTTACCGGCGAATTTCGCCAGGTCGACTTCGATATCAGCCGCCACGATCACCAGATCGGCAGCTGCCACTTCTTCAGGGGTGATGGCGTTACCGGCACCGACAGAACCGCGGGTTTCAACTTTTACCCACCAGCCGCGACGGGTCGCTTCAGCCTGAATCGCCTCTGCGGCCATAAAGGTATGCGCCACGCCGGTCGGACAGGCGGTAACCGCAACCACACGTTTCTGCGCGCCAGCCTGAGCTGCCGCAGGCGCACCTGCTGGTGCCGCAACCGGCACGGCGGCCTGCCACGGTTTAGCCTCGGCTTTGGCGCGGTTGAGGAAGGTTTCTGGCTCACGGATCGCCAGCTGAACATCGCCCTGCCACAGCGGTTTGCCATTCAGCGCCGCGTCGTCCGGTACGTTTTTCCCCAGCACGATGACCTGCTCGGCCTCGGCGGGATGATCAGTCAGCGTCAGGCCAGCCGCCGCAGCGGCGGCAGCCAGGCGCTGTTGCGCCATATAAGCGGAAGCCAGTCCCAATGAAGGATCTTTTATCAGCAGCGTTTTCATTATCGCTCTCCTGCTGTCAGTTAACGGGTTGTAAGTCGACGCGCGCCATCATTGCGGCCAACTGAGTACGATCGGAAACGCCAACGTTGCTCTGGCTGACGGCCATTGCCGCCACTGCCGTGGCAAGACGCAGCGTGTGTTCACTGGATTCACGCATTAACAGGCCATAAATCAGCCCGCCGACCATCGAGTCGCCGGCACCCACGGTGCTGACCACTTCGCACACCGGCGGTTTGGCAATCCATTCACCTGAGGCGTTGACCCACAGCGCACCTTCAGCACCCAGCGAGATCACCACGTGGGCGATGCCCTGCTCACGCAGCTGGTGCGCAGCATCAATCACATCCTGCAGGGTCGGCAGTTTGCGACCGGCCCAGATTTCCAGTTCACGACGGTTGGGTTTAACCAGCCAGGGCGCGGCTTTCAGCCCGGCCACCAGCGCGTCGCGGCTGCTGTCAAAAATAATGCACGGACAATGGGTACGCAGCTCGGTCATCCAGCGGGTAAAGGCGTCAGGATCGACGCCTTCCGGCAGGCTGCCGCTGACGCAGACCATATCGAACTGGCCCAGCCAGGTGAGTGAGTCGCTGGTAAAGCGATCCCAGTCCTGACCGTTGACCTGAAAACCAGAGAAGTTCAGGTCAGTGACATCGCCGGTCTGCTCAGTCAGTTTGACGTTGATTCGGGTACGGCCCGGCACCACCTGAAAACGGTTAGCAATGCCCAGCTCGCTGAACAGCTGTTGAAAGCCATCCTGGTTCTCTTTGCCGAGGAAGCCGCCGACGGTGACGTCAATACCCAGATCCTTCAGCACTTTCGCAACGTTAATACCTTTGCCCGCCGCGTGCAGACCGGTGGTTTTCACCAGATTGACTTCGCCGCGTTCAATTTCAGGGGTATAGCCCACCAGGTCATACGCCGGATTCAGCGTGATAGTCGCGACACGTCTGCTCATGCTGCCCCCTCGCCAAGTCCGCTGGTGATTGCTTCTTCTATGGCATTCAGCGCCTGTTGTGCATCTTCACCGCTGGCGGTAAAGCGCAGGCGATGGCCTTTCTTCACGCCGAGCGCCACCACTTTCATCAGGCTGCGGCCATTAGCGGGTTTGCCGCTGCCATCGAGGTTGGTGACGGTAATGTCGCTGTTGAACTGCTTGATCACGCTGACCAGCGCGGTGCCCGGACGGGCATGCAGACCGTGTTCGTTACGGATGGTGAACTCGGCGGTCAGCACCTCGGCCTGCTCGTCAACTTCACTGGTGAGCAGCGCATAGACGCCTGCGGCATCGGCTTTCAGCAGACGGTCTGCTTTGCCTTGCTGCAACAGGGCGCTGAGGTAACCCAGCACCTCCAGCGGACGTTCATCGACGGCGGCGACGCTGATTAACAGCGCAGCGGATTCGCCCTGATGGTCAAAGGGATGAGCCGCCCGGCTAACGGCGACGCCGCTGCGCAGGTTGCCGAGGCTGCTGTCGCTCAGCCAGATCCCCTGCCCGAGACTCAGCGGCGCGTTAGAGACCACGTCAGCGACGTAGCTGGCATCAACCACGCCCGCCGACTGCAGCCGACCGGCGTTCATCGCCTGTAAGGTGATCAGGTCGCTGGCGGCGACATTCAGGGTAATTAATGAGGTGTCGAAGCTGAATTCGGCGGCCTGTTTCTCGCCCATCAGCAACGCACGGAGATCTTCAGCAGAGGCAGTTTTAAGCTGTTCAGCGATGCTGTCATCGCTCAGAACGTGGGTTAACTGACGCAGCAGCGCCAGATGCTCATCCGATTTGGCGGCAATCCCGATCGCCACATAAGCAGTCTGATCGTCACCCCAACTGATGCCCTGTGGAAACTGGAACACCTGGACGCCGGTTTTCAGCACCAGATCGCGGGTATCGGTGGTGCCGTGCGGAATCGCGATGCCGTTGCCAAGAAAGGTGGAGGTTTGCTGCTCACGCGCCAGCATACCGTTGACGTAGCCTTCGGACACATTACCGGCAGCGGTCAGCGCTGCGGCAACCTGGCGAATGGCCTCTTCTTTGTTCTGGGCGCTGGCTCCGGTATGGATGGCCTGCAATTCGAGCTGGAACATAATTCTCCTCGCTTGCTGAGATTGAATCGTTTCAGCCAGTGGGGAAATTATTACGCCATCTGTCACAAAACAGGTGGCGTGGTCACCGCTGAAACGTTTCAAGGATTGTGGTACAGCACCTTTCAGCAGGCAAGAAAATGCGCAAACGGCGTAGCAGATTTTTGATGTTACGCACATTTCATCGACGTTTTAAGATTTTGCTGCCTGCCAGCTGACGCGGTTGCTGTAAGCCTGGGATAAACTTAGTCAGCATTTCAGCAACGTCAGCGCGTCAGGGCGCGGTGTCCGCTTCCAGCTGCAACAGATAGATCATCGCCTGCTGGCGCGAATCGCCGCACATGCTGTGCGACGGCTGCAGGCCGGCACAGACCGCGGGACGCAGGTCAGAGCCAAACAGTTTGCAGCGTAAGGCGTCGTCGAGCTGAACGCAGGGCGTGTTGGCGGGTTTGCCGTTGGGCATGCCGGGAATCGGCGAAGAGATGGAGGGCGCCGTACAACAGGCACCGCAGTGGCTACGGCATTGCATGCTGCGCTCCAGCAGAGAAAGTCGCGGCGACAATAGCAGTCCGCCGCCACAATTACCACGTCTGCCGCCGCCCGGGCTAAAATTTCATTCTCGCCATATTGCCAGTTTTCACCGGCGCGAGTAACGTGGCGCGCACTTCACTTCAGAGATAGCGAGAACAGCAATGCCAAAAGCGAATGAAATCAAAAAAGGAATGGCCGTTACCCACAACGGAAAACTGCTGCTGGTTAAAGATATTGATGTCCAGAGCCCAAGCGCACGCGGTGCCGCCACTCTGTATAAGATGCGCTTCACCGATGTACGCACCGGTATGAAGGTCGAAGAACGCTTCAAGGGCGATGAGATTATTGATGCGATTTCGCTCAGCCGCCGCAGCGTCACCTTTTCTTATATAGACGGTGACGAGTATGTCTTTATGGATGACGAAGATTACACCCCTTACAGCTTCAAAAAAGAGCAGATCGAAGAGGAACTGCTGTTCATTCCTGAAGGCGGCATTCCGGGCATTCAGGTGCTGACGATGGAAGGACAGGTGCTGGCGCTGGAGCTGCCACAGACCGTCGACATGGAAATTGTCGATACGTCGCCTGGCATCAAAGGTGCCTCGGCCAGCGCCCGTACCAAACCGGCAGGCATGAGTACCGGCCTGGTGGTTCAGGTACCTGAGTACCTCAGTAACGGCGACCGCATCCGCATTCATGTCGCTGAACGCCGTTATATGGGCCGTGCCGACTAACCGCACTTCCTGAACGTTGCCGTGGCGCTGACTGTTATAAAGTAACATCTTCCACGGCAAATACTGACAGGAGCCTGATTGATGACGCGGGTAAATCTGATAACCGGATTTCTGGGCAGTGGCAAAACTACGCTGTTATGCCATCTGCTGGCCGCAAAGCCCGCTAACGAACAGTGGGCGGTGCTGGTGAATGAATTTGGTGAGATTGGGGTCGATGGCGCGCTGCTGGCCGATCGCGGTGCCATTCTGAAAGAGATCCCCGGCGGCTGCATGTGCTGCGTCAATGGCCTGCCGATGCAGATCGGGCTGAACCGGCTGTTGCAGAACAAGCCCGATCGGCTGCTGATTGAGCCGACCGGGCTGGGCCATCCGCGCCAGTTGCTGCAGCTGTTAAGTTCGCCGACCTACCACGCCTGGCTACAACTCAACGCCACCCTCACCCTGCTGGATGCGCGCCAGCTTGCCGATCCGCGGGTCGTCGCCAATGAAAATTTCCGCGATCAGCTGGCGGCGGCTGACATTATTATCGGCAACAAGCAGGATCGCTGGCAGCCGGAAGATCATCAGCGCCTGGCGGACTGGCAGCGTGATGCGCTGGATCAGCGTCCTTTTATCGCCACCGAATTTGGTCAGATTCCGCTGGCGCTGCTCGATACGCCGCGCGGTCAGCCGCGTGAGCTGCCGGTGCCACAACATCATCACCCAGCCGCCGTACCGACCAGTGGCGTCGCGGTCATGCGGCTTGATCATCCGGCGCGCTGGCGTCGGGCGCTGAATCAGGGACAGGACTACAGCGCCTGTGGCTGGCTGTTCGACGCCGAAACGCAGTTTGACCGGGCGGCGCTGCTGGAATGGGTGCGCCAGGCGCCGGGCGATCGAATTAAAGGGGTAATGCATATTGAGGCAGGATCGCTGACGATTAATCGTCAGGGCGACGATCTGCAAATTGAAACGCGATCGCAGCCGCCCGCCGACAGCCGTATTGAGATCATTGATTCGCAGCAGGCTGACTGGAATAGACTACAATCGGCGTTGTTGAAGTGCCGTTTACGCTGACAAGGGTATTGTCGGCGGTTATTTTTTTAATCATGAGTTTAACTATGCGCGTAACTCGCCTTATTACCATCCTGCTGCTTAATGCATTGGGTGTGGTGCTATTCCTGTCGTGGTATCTGCCGCCTGAACATGGTTTCTGGTTCGGTATCGATAAAGCGATTTTCTTTGGCTTTAATAGTCAGATGATCATTCACTCCGGCTTTGCGCTGCTGGTGGCGATCACCAACTATCGTGGCTTTGATGCCGTCTCGCTGCTGGCGATGGGCCTGCTCTATCTGTCGATCTGGCGCGGTGAAACCCCGCAGACGCGGCGTCGTATGCTGGCTATCGGCATCACCATGCTATTAACCGCGGTGGTCCTTAACCAGCTCGGTCACCTGCTGCCGGTGAAACACTCCAGCCCGACGCTGTTCTTCGAAAACGTACATCGGGTCAGTGAGCTGACCGGTATTCCGGCTAAGGATGCATCGAAAGACAGTTTCCCTGGCGACCACGGCATGATGCTGATGATCTTCGCCTGCTTTATCTGGCGTTATTTTGGCTTCGGTCGTTTTTTAATTGCGGCGGCGATTGTGGTTATTTTCTCGCTGCCTCGCGTTATGGCTGGCGCGCACTGGTTCACCGATATTGCCGTGGGTTCACTGTCGGTAGTATTAGTCGGATTAAGCTGGTGGTTATTAACCCCGGCCAGTGATGCGCTGGTAAATTGGTTTTATCGCAAATTACCGGGCAAATATAAGCCGCTAAGCTGAATGATAAGCGCGGGCGTAATAATGGCGTTATTCTTAACCGCCCGCGCTTATAAAAAAACCCAGTACATTATTAGCATGCTAATTAAATCCATTAAAAGAAAAGGTTATGACCAGCTTGATTGGTTAAATAACCGCCACTTCTGATTGTCCATAAAGAAAATTCCCAAACAGCAGCCTATAGGCGGAATTAGCGCCCTTTTCACCCCCTGCTCTCACCATCATTTCCCCACAATTGTTGCTAAAGTAGTCAGTGTGTTAAGGTTTGATTTCACATCAGAAAAACCTATAAGAATTTAACGGAAAGCACTCGCCACGGCGTCTGTAATCGGTTAACCTCAGTCGCTGTGGGGTAACAGCAGCAGCAAATTCGCTTTTTTTTACAGTAAAAATGTGTCCATTAACACATTTTAGTAATTAAGGAATTGTCTTAGTCTGTTTCGCTTATTAATCTCCCTGTTTTGTCATCTGGCTGGCGACAATCTTGTCGTAAGGACATCGAAGGAAAACCCGAATAATGGTCAAGTCTCAACCAATACTGAGATATATCTGGCGAATCGTGCCTGCAGTGGCACTGGCAACTCTCCTCTCAGCTTGTAGCAGTACCCATAACGGTCAAAACGCGAATAACGAGAATCATGAAGTTAACAACCACAATGGTTTTTTACTTCAGGCGTCTCAGGATGAGTTTGAAGAAATGGTGCGTAACGTTGACGTTAAGTCACGCATCATGGATCAATACGCTGTCTGGAAAGGCGTGCGCTATCGACTGGGTGGCGATACCAAACGCGGTATCGATTGTTCCGCCTTTGTACAACGCACCTTCCGCGATCAATTTGGCTTAGAACTGCCGCGTTCAACCTCAGAGCAGCAGGGCACCGGTAAAGAGATTTCACGCACTAAACTGCGTCCTGGCGATCTGGTACTGTTCCGCGCCGGTTCCACTGGCCGTCATGTTGGCATCTATCTCGGTAATGATAACTTCGTTCACGCTTCCACCAGCAGTGGTGTGATGATCTCCAACCTGAACGACGATTACTGGAAAAAGCGTTATCGTGAAGGGCGACGCGTATTAAGTCGTAACCCGACCTGATTACCGCCTTTGATCTCCTTCTCAGCCAGAGAATATGAAACGCTGCTTACGCAGCGTTTTTTTTCGTCTGTTGCCATTGCCCGCCTCAGACTGATGGCTTAAAAACCATTGCCTTTCAGAAGAATAACGAGACATTCCCCGCCTTCTCGTTATATTCTCGGTCGCTTACACCGAAGCAGTCGTGCGCAATAACATAATAATAATTTTATCAGAGGAAGCACCTCATGCCACTGTCGGGGGCGCTGATGCGCCATGCAACCTATCCTCGTCGAATCGCATGGAGTAGCGCGATGGTCGGCTGCCTGTTCTTTTTACTCTTTACAGCGCTGTCGTTTAACCATCTCTGGCATAAGCGCGATCGACAGCACCAGCAATTAGTAGAGAATAGTCGAACGGCCCTGCAGCAAACGCTCTCTTCTCTGATTAACAGCACGCTCAGCCCTCTGCTTCCGTTTACGCAAACTCCCTGCCAGACCATCAACCGTGAACTGACCTCACGCGCCGCTTTTGCCGGTAATCTGCGCGCCATTCTGCTGATTAATGACGGTAACGCGTTTTGCTCCTCTGCCACCGGCAGCTTTAGCCTGCCGCTCAGCGTTATTGCGCCGCAGAGTGATACGACGCGCGACATCGATCTGCAACTGATGCGCGGCACGCCGCTGCAGCCCAATAAACCGGCGCTGGCGCTGTGGATCAGGAATCCCGGCAGCGTTCAGTCCGGGGTGTTCGCCACCCTCAATATCACACTGAATCCCTATCTGTTGCTGGCGTCGCGCCAGCCGGAGATTACCGGCATGGCGCTGGTGGCGCAGCGCACGGCGTTAACCAGCTGGCAGCCCGGCGTGGTGGAAAACCACGGGCTGCCACCGCCGTTACTGCAGCAGTCCCTGGCCGGTTACCCGCTGCAGTTTGTGTTATATGGCTCGACCCTGTCGCTCAGCGATTATCAAAATATTCTGCTAAGCAGCCTGCTGCTCTCCCTGCTGGTGACCGGCGGCTGCTGGCTGCTGCTGTCAGCCTATCAGCGCCCCGGAAAAGATCTGATACAGGGGATGAAGCGTGGCGAGTTTCACATTGAGTATCAGCCGCTGGTGACCTCACATGATGGTCAGCCCTACGGCATGGAAGCGTTACTGCGCTGGACTCACCCGACCGAGGGGCCGATCCCGCCGGATGTGTTTATCAGCTACGCCGAAGCGCAAAACCTGATTATTCCGCTGACCCGCCATCTGTTCCAGCTGGTGGCGCGTGATGCCCACCTGCTCTGTCACACCATTCCCCGCCATGCCAGCCTCAGCCTGAATATTTCTCCGCTGCATCTGGCGGATAGCTGTTTTCGTCAGGACGTGCTGCGCTGGCTCGACACCATGCCCGCTGCCCACTTCACTTACGTGTTTGAAATCACCGAGCGTGCGATGGTGCGCGATGAGAATGTCGGCGAACTGTTTGACTGGCTGCATCAACAGCAGATTAATATTGCGATTGATGATTTCGGCACCGGACACAGCGCGCTGATCTATCTGGAGCGCTACGCGTTTGATTACCTTAAAATCGATCGCGGTTTTGTGCAGAGCATCGGGACCGATACCCTGACCTCACCGGTGCTGGATACGGTGTTGCAGCTGGCGAAAAAGCTCAATCTGAAAAGCGTGGCGGAAGGCGTCGAAACCGGAGAGCAGGCCGCCTGGCTGATCAATCGTGGCGTGACGCATCTGCAGGGTTACATTTTTAGCCGTCCGCTGCGTCCTGAAACGCTGATAGACTATTTTCAGCGTCACAATGCCTGACGCGCGGAATCGAAAAAATCACAGGAGAGCGTAAACGTGGTGCTGCTTCGTGCTGGATTATTATTGCTGTGCGGCGTCCTGAGCGGCCCGCTGCTGGCCGCCAGCATTCAACAGAGCTTTGCCTTTACGCAGGCCGGCGAAGCGAAATATCCGCCGGACTTCAGCCATTATGATTATGCCGATCCGCAGGCACCCAAAGGCGGCAGCATCACCATGGCGGTGGTCGGTACCTACGACAACTTTAACCGCTATGCCTCTCGCGGTAATCCGGGCATCTACACTGAAGCCTTGTATGACGGGCTCTATACCAGCTCGGATGATGAGCCCGGCAGCTACTATCCGCTGATTGCCCACTCTGCCCGCTACGCCAGCGACTTTAGCTGGATCGAAGTCCGCCTTAAACCGCAGGCCCGCTTCCAGGATGGCAGCCCAATCACCGCTCAGGACGTGGCCTTTTCCTTTGGCAAATTTATGACTGAAGGGGTGCCGCAGTTTCGCGTCGCCTATCGCGGCGTGACCGTAAAAGCGCTGGATCGGCTGACGGTGCGAATTGATGCGCAGCAGCCGGACAAAGATCGGATGCTGGGATTACTGACGCTGCCGGTGCTGGCTGAAAAATTCTGGCACGATAAGAAGTTCAACGAACCCCTGAGTTCGCCGCCACTGTCGAGCGGCCCTTATCGCATCACTAAATGGAAGCTCGGCCAGTTCATTGAATACAGCCGGGTAAAAGATTACTGGGCAGCCGATCTGCCGGTTAACCGCGGACGGTTTAATTTTGATCGCATCCGCTACGACTATTATCTGGATGACAACGTGGCGTTTGAGGCTTTTAAAGCGGGCGCGTTCGATTTACGGGAAGAAACCTCCGCCAAAAAATGGGCCACCCAGTATCGCGGCCGTCATTTCGACGATCGCAGCATTGTGAAAGAGACGTTGCCCAATCAGGCCGCGATTGATACCCGCTGGCTGGCGTTTAACAATGAAAAACCGCTGTTTCACGATCGCCGGGTCCGCCAGGCGCTGACGCTGGCGTTTGATTTTGAGTGGATGAACAAGGCGCTGTTCTATGGTGCTTATCAGCGCGCCAGCAGCTATTTCCAGAATACCGGGTTTGCCGCCAGCGGTGTGCCCGATGCGCAGCAGCAGGTATTGCTGGCTCCGTGGCGGGCGCAGTTGCCGCCTGAACTGTTCACCCAGCCTTATCACCCGCCCGTTACCGACGGCAGCGGTTACGATCGCGCCCGTCTGCTTCAGGCGTTTTCCTTGCTGAAACAGGCGGGCTGGCAGATTAACCATCGCCGATTGGTGAACCAGAAAACCGGTCAGCCGTTTAGCGTCGAACTGCTGTTACGCAGCGGTACCAGTACGGAATGGGCGCTTCCGCTGCAGCACAATCTGGCGCGGCTCGGTATCACCCTCACTCTGCGCCAGGTGGACAGTTCACAGTATCTGCGGCGGCTGCGTGAGGGCGACTATGACATGATCGCCACCGCCTATTCTGCTATGCCGATCCCTTCCTCCAGCCTGCAGATTTACTGGCAGTCGGACTACATCGCCTCGTCGTGGAATACCGCGCGGGTTAAAGATCCGCTGGTCGACCATTTCGTCAAACAGATTGTGGCACATCAGGGCGATCTCCCTGCCCTTCGGCCGCTGGCACAGGTACTGGATCGCATTCTGCTGTGGAATGCCTATATGATTCCGATGTGGTACAACGCAGAGCAACGGCTGGCGTACTGGGATAAGTTTTCCCATCCGGCCGGCAAACCGGCTTACAGCCTCGGGCTGGAAAACTGGTGGTATGACGTGAACAAAGCTGCCCGGCTGCCGGCCAGCAAACGCTAAGGAGTGGACCGTTGGCAACTTACTTTCTGCGCAGGCTGTTGCTGATTATTCCCACTCTGTGGGCGATCATCACCCTTAACTTTTTTATCGTACAGATTGCACCGGGCGGTCCGGTCGATCAGGCGCTGGCCAATATCCAGTTCGGTCAGACCACGGGTCTGGCGGGCGGCGGTGCCGACAGCGCGGCGTCCCGCGCCAGCCTGAATGCACTTAACCCGGCGGATAATCAGTATCGCGGCGCGCGCGGGCTGGATCCCGAAGTGATTGCGGAGATTAAGCAGCGCTACGGCTTTGATAAGCCGATCTGGCAACGCTATGGCGAAATGCTGTGGGACTATGCCCGCTTTGATTTTGGCGACAGCCTGTTCCGCAGCGCCTCGGTGCTTCAGCTGGTTAAAGAGAGTTTACCGGTGTCGATCAGTCTGGGTCTGTGGAGCACGCTGATTATCTATCTGGTGTCGATCCCGCTCGGCATCCGTAAAGCGGTACGCAACGGCAGCGCTTTTGATATCTGGAGCAGCACCTTCATCATTATTGGCTACTCGATTCCGGCCTTTCTGTTCGGCATCATGTTAATCGTGCTGTTTGCCGGCGGCAGCTATCTCGACTGGTTCCCGCTGCGCGGCCTCACCTCACCGCAGCATGACAGCCTGCCCTGGTACGGTCAGGTGCTCGACTATTTCTGGCACATCGCACTGCCGGTGCTGGCAACGGTGATTGGCGGCTTTGCTACCCTGACCATGCTGACAAAAAACGCCTTTCTGGATGAGATCCGTAAACTGTACGTGGTCACCGCCCGCGCCAAAGGGGTGCCGGAGCGCCGCATTCTGTATCATCACGTGTTCCGCAACGCGATGCTGCTGGTGATTGCCAGCTTCCCCGCCACCTTTATCAGCATGTTCTTCACCAGTTCAGTGCTGATCGAAGTGATATTTTCACTTAACGGCCTCGGATTGCTCGGCTATGACGCGACCCTGCAGCGCGACTACCCGGTGATGTTTGGTACGCTCTATATTTTCACCCTGATCGGCCTGTTGATGAATGTTCTCAGCGACTTAACCTATACGCTGGTCGATCCCCGTATTGATTTCGAGGGCCGCTGATGCGCTTATCTCCCCTGAATCAGCAGCGCTGGCAGCGCTTTCGCCATAACCGACGCGGTTACTGGTCGCTGTGGATCTTCCTGTTTATTTTCCTGCTGTCGCTGGCTGCCGAGCTGATCGCCAACGACAAGCCGCTGCTGGTGCATTATCAGCAGCGCTGGTATTTGCCGGTGCTGTTTGACTACAGCGAGACCGATTACGGCGGCGTGCTGGCAACCGCCGCCGATTATCAGGACCCCTGGTTGCGGCAGCGGATAGATCAGCAAGGCTGGGCGATCTGGGCGCCGATCCGCTTCAGTGACAGCACCATCAATTTTGCCACCCAGGTGCCCTTCCCTTCCCCGCCTTCGGCGCAGAACTGGCTGGGCACCGACGCAACCGGCGGTGATGTGATGGCGCGCCTGCTGTACGGCACGCGTATTTCACTGCTATTTGGCCTGCTGCTGACGCTGTTTTCCAGCGTGATCGGCATGGTGGTCGGCGCGGTGCAGGGCTATTTCGGCGGCAGGGTTGATCTGATTGGACAACGGCTGATTGAAGTCTGGTCCGGCATGCCGTCGCTGTTTCTGCTGATTTTGCTCTCCAGCGTGATTCAGCCTGGTTTCTGGTGGCTGCTGCTGGTGACGGTGACCTTTGGCTGGATGAGCCTGGTCAGCGTGGTGCGGGCCGAGTTCCTGCGCACCCGCAACTTCGACTATATCCGTGCGGCACAGGCGCTGGGCGTCAGTGACAGCCGGATTATGCTGCGCCACATGCTGCCGAATGCGATGGTGGCCACCCTGACCTTTCTGCCGTTTATTTTGTGTGGATCGATTACCACGCTGACCTCGCTCGATTTCCTCGGCTTCGGCTTGCCGCTCGGTTCGCCGTCGCTGGGGGAACTGCTGCTGCAGGGTAAAAATAATCTGCAGGCGCCGTGGCTCGGCCTGGCGGGCTTTTTCTCACTGGCGATCCTGTTATCGCTGCTGATTTTTATCGGCGAAGCGGTACGTGACGCCTTCGATCCGGGCAAAGGAGTCTGAATGGCTGCGCCACTGCTTGCTATCAACCATCTTTCGGTCGCCTTTCGTCAGGGTGAGCAGCTGCATCGGGTGGTGGATGAGGTTTCATTACGCGTTGAGGCCGGTGAAACGCTGGCGCTGGTGGGCGAATCGGGTTCCGGCAAAAGTGTCACCGCCCTGTCAGTGATGCGGCTGCTGCCTCCCTCGACGGTCGCCTGGCCAGGTGGGGAGATCCTGTTCAACGGTGAGGATCTGTTGCGCGCCAGTGAGCAGCGGCTGCGCGGCATTCGCGGCAATCAGATCGCGATGATCTTTCAGGAGCCGATGGTGTCGCTGAACCCGCTGCATACCGTGGAGAAGCAGCTGTACGAAGTGCTGTCGCTGCATCGCGGTATGCGGCCTGCGGCAGCGCGCGGCGAAATTCTCAGCGTGCTGGATCGGGTCGGGATCCGCCAGCCCGCCGCCCGGCTGCACGATTTTCCGCATCAGCTGTCGGGCGGCGAACGTCAGCGGGTGATGATCGCTATGGCGCTGTTAACCCGGCCAGCGCTGCTGATAGCTGATGAGCCGACCACCGCGCTGGATGTGACGGTGCAGGCACAGATTCTGACCCTGCTGCGCGAGCTGCAACGCGAATTCAATATGGGGATGCTGTTTATCACTCATAACCTGAATATTGTGCGTCAGCTGGCGGATAGCGTCAGCGTGATGCGTCAGGGAAAGGTGGTTGAGCAGAATCGCTGTCGGACGCTGCTCAGTCAGCCGCAGCATCCCTACACCCAACAGCTGCTGGCGGCAGAGCCGGAAGGCAGGCCATTGCCGCTGCCCGCCGATGCGCCGGTGATCCTGCGGGTCGATCAGCTTCGGGTCAGCTTCCCGTTGCGCCGTGGCCTGTTCCGCCGCCAGGTGGGTGAAAAACGGGCGCTCTCTGCGCTGAGCTTTACGCTGCGGCGCGGCGAAAGTCTCGGGCTGGTGGGCGAATCCGGTTCAGGTAAAAGCACCACCGGCCTGGCGCTGCTGCGGCTGATTGAGGCCGGCGGCGAGGTCTGGTTTGACGACCAGCCGCTGCATCAACTGTCACGGCGGCAATTGCTGCCGCTGCGTCGGCGCATTCAAGTGGTGTTTCAGGATCCGAACTCTTCGCTCAATCCGCGGATGACGGTGCAACAGATTATCGCCGAAGGGCTGGCGGTGCATCAGCCCGAGCTGACGGCACAACAGCAGGAACAGCGGGTTATCGCGGTGATGCAGGAGGTTGGGCTGGATGTGGAGAGCCGTCATCGTTATCCGGCTGAATTCTCCGGCGGTCAGCGGCAACGCATCGCCATCGCCCGGGCGCTGATCCTTGAACCGGAGATGCTGGTGCTGGATGAGCCGACTTCGTCGCTGGATCGCACGGTACAGAAACAGATCCTGACGCTGTTGCGTCGGTTACAGCAGCAGCGTCAGCTGAGCTATCTGTTTATCAGTCACGATCTTGAGGTGGTGCGCGCCCTGTGCCACCAGCTTATCGTGCTGCGTCAGGGGGAAGTGGTGGAACAGGGAGAGTGTGAAACGCTGTTTGCCTCGCCCGCGGCGGAATACACCCGCGAACTGCTGCGCTCAGCGCAACTTAGCGAGGGATAAAGGTTTCGGCAATCGCCACGCCCTGATTTTTCAGGCAGCAGTTGGTGGCACTTTCGTCGCGGCGCTGGATAAACAGGCAAGGCTGCCCTTCGCACTCGGCGACTTTACAGTCGACCTGGATGTCAGCCAGCACCTCTTTCAGCTGCTGCAGGATCTCCCAGGCCGGAATGCCGTCGTGGCTGATTAACCGCAGCGCGATAAAATCCTGATCGTCCAGCGTGGTGTCATCCGCTTCGATGGCACTGTGATGATCGCTGGTCCAGCGAAAGCGCTGTGGTAAGCGATGCACAATCGAAAGTTGCAGCATAATTATCAATGTCCCCAGGAGTTTTACTTCGCCATCCCCTCAGTGGCTGACGCCCGCTTTGCCAGCATCAGTGTCCGGACGTCAAGGCCCGGCTTCTCATTTCCCACTAAAGCGAATCGCTGAATTTATTTTTTGCGAGTGGTATCGCAATTCAGGCTATATGTACCGCGTTCGGCAGCACTTAACAATCATTTTAGACGCAATGTGGTTACTTTATTAGCTAAATATTTTCACAATATAGAAACAAAGTGGCGCAACAGATCGGGCCGTGCGGGATAACCGGGACGGCCTGATCGATTGAACGCGCTTAATGTGTGGCGTGACGGGGACGGGAAGCGTAGAAGAACAGCAGCAGGGAGAGCGTGGCGCACAGGGCAATAGTGCCAACCATCGGCCAGGCACTGTTAAAACTGACCAGCGACAGCAGCGCGCCGACAAACGCACCCACGCCGAAGCGCAGCGTGCCGGCCAGCGAGGAGGCGGTACCCGCCATATGCGGGAACTCATCAAGGATTACCGCCATCGCGTTCGATGAGACCATCGACACGCAGCCGATAAACATCGCCACTCCCATCACCAGCGGCAAAAAGCCGAGATCAAAGGCGCTGACGATCAGCAGCCAGATGCCCATGCAGAACTGAATCAACAGACCCAGACGGAACATCGCCACCGGGCCAAAACGGCGCACTGCCCGGCTGTTAATCAGGGTTAAGATGAACAAAAACACCACGTTAAGGCCGAAGTAATAGCCAAAGTTTTGCGGTGAAACGTGGTTCAGCTCGATATAGACAAAGGGGCCGGCGTTGAGAAAGGTAAACAGCCCGGCAAACGAAAATCCGCTCGACAGCATGTAGCTGAAGGCGCGTTTGTGCCGGAACAGGATCACGAAATTTCCCAGCGTGGTGCGCAGATGGAAACGCTGTCGCTGCTCGGGTTTCAGGGTTTCCCGAATCTGCGCGGTAACCAGCACGGTGGTGACCACCGCCGCCGCCGACAGCGCCCAGAAAATGGCGTGCCAGTTCCAGATCAACAGCAGCCAGCCGCCAATAATCGGAGCCAGCAGCGGCGCAATGGTGGTAATCAGCATCACGAACGACATCATGCGCGAGAAATCCTCTTTCGAGTAACTGTCACGCATCAGGGCATTGATCACCACGCTGGCAGCGGCGGCCGATAATCCATGCAGAAAACGCATGGCGATAAGCTGATCGATGGTCTGCGACAGCGCACACGCTGCGGCAGCAACGGCAAAAATCAGCGTGCCGAGGGCAATCACCGGCTTGCGGCCGTAGCTGTCGGCCAGCGGGCCGTAAATCAACTGGCCGATGGCGAACCCGAGGATGTAGAGGTTGAGCGTCATCTGCACACTGCCGGCAGAAACGCCAAACTCACGCGCAATTTGCGGCATCGCCGGCAGATACATGTCAATCGACAGTGGCATCAACATCGCTAACAGACCGAGGATTACCACCAATCCTACCGGCGAATTCTTTTCCTTGCGCACAGCCTCTCCTGCCCTTGCTGATTAAACCGATCGGCCGCTGCGCGCTTGCAGTCAGCCTGCTCTGTTATTTTGCCTGCAGCTCTTTCGGCACGCCGATACTGGCGATCTCTTCGGCGGTCAACGGCCGGTATTCACCCGGTTCCAGATCTGTATCCAGCGAAATATCACCGATTCGCTCGCGATGCAGGCCCACGACCCGATTACCGACGGCAGCAAACATCCGTTTCACCTGATGGTAACGCCCTTCGCTCAGGGTCAGCAGTACCTCTGTTGGGGTAATCACCTCCAGCTGCGCCGGTTTAGTCAGGCTTTTTTCATTGTGCAGTTGCACGCCAGCCGTAAACTGCGCGGCGGTATCGTCGCTGACCGGCGACTCCAGCGTCACCCGATAGGTTTTTTCGCAGTGATGGCGCGGCGAGGTAATGCGGTGTGACCACTGGCCGTCATCCGTCAGCAGCACCAGCCCGGTGGTATCAATGTCGAGACGACCGGCGGCGTGCAGTTTGAATGCCATCGGCTCTTCGATAAAATAGATAATGGTCGGATGATCGGGGTCGTCGGTTGAACAGACGTAACCCTGCGGCTTATTCAGCATGAAGTAGCGTGGCCCGGTCTGCATCTGCAGTACGTTGCCGTCATATTCGACCTCGTGGTCGGGCAGCAGTTTGAAGGCGGTGTCGCGCACCACTTCACCGTTGACGGTGACACGCTGGCCACGGATCTCACGATGGGCGATGGCACGGCTGATTTCCAGTTGCTGAGAGATGAATTTGTCGAGTCGCATGAATTCGTTTTGCCTGTTACTGCGGAGGGAACCTGAAACGGCCTGGTTAACCGTTGAAAATGTACGGGAAGTATAGCGTGATCCGCGCCCGCCTGACAGCGCGTTTACCGCGCTTTCGTGGCATAATTACCCTCAGTTTGCCAAAAGTGATAGCCATGTCTTTTACCTTACGCCCCTATCAACAGGACGCGGTCAATGCCACCGTTGCGCATTTCCGTCGTCATCACCACCCTGCGGTTATTGTGCTGCCGACCGGTGCCGGAAAAAGTCTGGTGATTGCCGAGCTGGCCCGGCTGGCACGCGGCCGGGTGCTGGTGCTGGCGCACGTGAAAGAACTGGTAGCGCAGAATCACAGTAAATATCAGGCCTACGGGCTGGAAGCCGATATCTTTGCCGCTGGCCTGCAGCGAAAAGAGAGTCAGCGCAAAGTGGTGTTTGGTAGCGTGCAGTCGGTCGCCCGCAACCTGGACCAGTTCGACAGCGCCTTTTCACTGGTGATTGTCGATGAGTGCCACCGCATTGGCGATGACAAAGAGAGCCAGTATCAGCAGATTTTTAACCATCTGCGGCAGCACAATCCGCAGTTGCGGTTGCTCGGCCTGACCGCCACCCCGTTCCGTCTCGGTAAGGGCTGGATTTACCAGTTTCACTACCACGGCATGGTTCGCGGTGATGAAAAGGCGCTGTTTCGTGACTGTATTTACGAGCTGCCGCTGCGCTACATGATTAAACATCAGTTTCTGGTGCCGCCGGAGCGGCTCGATATGCCGGTGGTGCAGTATGATTTCAGCCGCCTGACGGCACAGTCCACCGGCCTGTTCAGTGAAGCCGATCTCAACCGCGAACTGAAACAGCAGCAGCGCGTTACGCCGCATATCATCCGTCAGATTGTCGAGTTCGCAGAAGATCGACATGGCGTGATGATATTTGCCTCTACGGTCGAGCACGCGCGTGAAATTCTGCAACTGTTACCCGACAACAGCGCCCTGATATCAGCGGAGACCCCGGCCAAAGAGCGCGATGCGCTGATTGTGTCGTTTAAGGCGCAGCAGCTGAAGTTTCTGGTTAACGTGGCGGTGCTGACGACCGGTTTTGATGCGCCACACGTTGATCTGATCGCCATTCTGCGCCCGACCGAATCGGTCAGCCTGTATCAGCAGATTGTGGGCCGCGGCCTGCGGCTGTCGCCGGGCAAAACCGATTGCCTGATCCTTGATTACGCCGGTAACCCGCACGACCTGTTTACCCCGGAAGTGGGCGCGCCCAAAGGTGCCAGTGATAATCAGCCGGTACAGGTGTTCTGCCCTGCCTGCGGCTTTGCCAATACCTTCTGGGGCAAAGCCACCGCCGACGGCATGGTGATTGAGCATTTTGGCCGCCGCTGTCAGGGCGTGCTGGAAGATGACGACGGTGAGCGCGAGCAGTGCGACTTCCGCTTCCGCTTCAAAAGCTGCCCCGACTGCGGCGCAGAAAATGATATCGCCGCCCGGCGCTGTCACCAGTGCGACAAAATTCTGGTCGATCCGGACGACATGCTGAAGGCCGCGCTGAAATTAAAAGATGCGCTGGTGCTGCGCTGCGGCGGAATGACGCTGGAACAGGGCCGCGATGCCAAAGGTGAATGGCTGAAAGCGACCTATTACGATGAGGAAGGCACCAGCGTCAGCGAACGTTTCCGCCTGCAGACGCCAGCCCAGCGCAAGGCGTTTGAACAGCTGTTTATGCGCCCACACCAGCGCGCGCCGGGCGTGCCGCTTGGCTGGCAAACCGCGGCCGACGTGCTGGCGCTGCAGCCGTTACTGCGCCATCCCGATTTTGTGGTAGCGCGGGCCAAAGGCCAGTTCTGGCAGATCCGCGAGAAGATGTTTGACTATCAGGGGCGCTTCCGTCGCGCCAATGAGCTGCGCTAATGAGTGCTATCGGGTCCGGCTAACCGGATACCGAACCCGGCTGGCGGGTATATCGTTTGCTACCACCTGGCATAACGGCTATACTGCCGCCCGCTTTTGCATGTGCATCAGCGGTATTGAATAACCTGCCTGTTACTGGGTCGCCTGTAGCAGGAATTAAATAAAGAGATATATTAATGCTCACTATCAATGCAGTAGAACGTAAAGAGCAGGGTAAGGGTGCGAGCCGCCGCCTGCGTACAGCAAACCGTTTCCCGGCCATCATCTACGGTGGTTCTGAAGCGGCTGTTGCCATCGACCTGGATCACGACTCCGTAATGAACCTGCAAGCTAAGCCAGGTTTCTACGACGAAGTGCTGACCCTGTCTGTTGACGGTAAAGAAACCAAAGTGAAAGTTCAGGCTGTTCAGCGTCACCCGTTCAAGCCAAAACTGTTTCACATCGACTTCGTTCGCGCTTAATCGCGAGCTTCGTTGAAAGCAGAAGGGCCGGTTGCGAAACCGGCCCTTTTCTTTTGGCGCGGCCAGGTGAAAACGGTGGCGCGCAGGTAAAGCCGGGCTCAGCCCGGCTTTTTTATTTGCTGCTGGTCCGGCGCTGAAGCTGATCGCGCAGGTTCGGCGGCGTGCCTTTGATGGTCAGGGTGTCTGTTGCCGGATCCCAGAAAATGCGCTCACCTAACAGCATCGCATCAAAATTCAGCGTCAGTCCCCCGCCGCTGCCGGCAAATTTAGTTAACTGCCGCAGCGTGCTGCGGTCGGCCGGGAAACTCTCTTCCAGCTCGTAACCCTGTTCCTGGGTAAACGTCTGGAAGGTTTTTTCGCCCAGCGGCGGCAGCTCGCCCGACAGATCTTCCAGCGCAATTTCTTCACCCGCCTGCAACTGCTCGTTGCAGTAGCTGTAGACCTGCTGACGGTAGTTCTGACGCTCCTGCTTATCGAGATTCGACTCGCTGCAGTAATCATCCACCGCCTGTAACAGACCGCGGTTCTGCGCTTTGGTGTCTAAGCCCACCTCAGCACCGAGGAAATCCATAAAGAAGTCAGCCACTTTACGTCCGACGCGGCCACGCAGGAAGGTCAGGTAACGGGTTGATTCCGGGTTAGTTTCCCATTCGGTCAGGTCGATACGCGCCACAATATCGGCATGATTAATGTCGAGATAATGGGTACTGCTGATGTCCATCTGCTCGTTAACCCGCATGCTCGACTGGCTGTTGAGCACCGCAATCAGCAGATAATCCACGGCCAGATAGCGATAGTGAACAAACAGCACCACACCGCCTTCGGCAAACGGATATTTTGCCAGCTCATCGCGCAGGCGACCGGTGGCCGCGCGGCTAAAAGCGAGAAAATCATCGTTGCCCTGGCGACAATTACGCAGCGCGTCCGCCAGTTCACTCTCTGGGGTAAACAGGCCATAGGCTTTGCTTTTCGCGCTGTAAACCCGGTGCAGCTCCTCCACCATGGCGTTAACCGTGTTGGTGGCGGGTAACAGCGAATCGCGTAGCACCAGTTCAAGCTGGTTTTCATCGCGTTTAATTAACTGATGCAGGGCAATCTGGTCGATATCCAGACTCATGGTAGACTCTCCTTTTAGCACAGGCGCGTATTCAAACACCGCCGGCATCGGCTTTCAACTCAATGCGTAAAGCGAACAGTGCGCTTTCGATAAAATTGCGGAAAAAAGGTCGCTGTTCCGGTAATATATCGCCTTTTGAAATGAGCTCAGATAACGATATGCCACAATCTTCCCGTTACAGTGATGAACGCGTGGAACAACTCCTCGCGGAAATGGCCCAAATCCTGCAAAAGGACAAAGCCCCGACCGATCTCTCCCTGATGGTACTGGGAAACATGGTGACCAACCTGATAAACAGCGATGTCGCCCCTGCGCAACGTCGTTCACTGGCCCGATCTTTCGCTGATGCCTTGCAGGCGTCGGTACGTGACGATAACGCCCATTAATTTGCTGATTTGATCTCATAATATGGTAACCAACCGGCAGCGCTACCGCGAAAAAGTCTCCCAGATGATCAGTTGGGGGCACTGGTTTGCTCTGTTTAACATCCTTTTCGCGCTGATTTTAGGCAGTCGCTACCTGTTGGTCGCTGACTGGCCTTCTTCGCTGGCGGGGCGTATCTACGCCTATAGCAGCTGGGTTGGCCACTTCAGTTTTATCGTCTTTGCCGCCTATCTGCTGATCATCTTCCCGCTAACCTTTGTGGTGATGTCGCAACGGCTGTTGCGGGTGATCTCGGCGGTGGTCGCCACCGCCGGGCTGACGCTGGTGATGGTCGACAGTGCGGTATTCAGCCGCTTCCACCTGCACCTCAATCCGGTGGTGTGGGAGCTGGTGATCAACCCCGACCAGAGCGAGATGGCACGTGACTGGCAGCTGATGTTTATCAGCGTGCCACTGATCTTCCTGGTCCAGATGCTGTTTGCCACCTGGAGCTGGCAGAAGCTGCGCAGCCTCAATCGCCGTTCATTTGGTAAACCGGTTGCTGCGCTGTTTATCAGCGCCTTCTTTGCCAGCCATCTGATGTATATCTGGGCCGATGCCAACTTCTATCGCCCGATTACTATGCAGCGCGCTAACCTGCCGCTCTCCTATCCGATGACCGCCCGTCGCTTCCTTGAGCGACACGGCTTACTGGATGCGCAGGAGTATCAGCGCCGTCTGGTGCAGCAAGGCGATCCGGAAGCGGTGTCGGTTGAATACCCGCTGAGTGAGATTACCTTCCGCGACGCCGGGACCCGCAATAACCTGCTGGTGCTGACCGTCGATGGCCTGAACAACGCCACGCTGGCAAAAGCACTGCCTCAGCTGAATCAGTTTGCCAGTGAAAATGTGCGCTTTACCCAGCACTACAGCGCCGGTGATACGCCGGAAAAAGGGCTGTTTGGCCTGTTTTACGGTATCTCTTCCAGCTACATGAACGGAATACTGGCGTCCCGCACGCCGTCCGCCCTGCTTGGTGCGCTCAGCACCCAGGGCTATCAGTTTGGCCTGTTCTCGTCAGAAGGGTTTAATCCCCCACTCTATCGCCAGGCGCTGCTGACCGACTACTCGTTGCCTGCCAGCAACAGTCAGCCGAATGCCAGCACCGTCACCCAGTGGCAGAACTGGCTGGACAGACAGCACGATGCCAGCAACCCGTGGTTCTCGTGGGTGGCGCTGAATGGCCCGAACGTCACCGGTGACAACGCGAAAGCACGTCAGCGCAGCTATCTGCGTCAGGCACCGGCGGTTGATGAGCAGATTAGCGCGGTGCTTAACACGCTGCAGGCGCGTGATTTGCTGAAAAATACCGTGGTGGTGATCACCGCCCAGCGTGGACTGGCGCTGGAAGGGAATCCTGACAGCGCCAGTAATCGCGAAACCCTGCAGGTGCCGCTGGTGATTCACTGGCCAGATACCCCTGCGCAAACGGTGGATCGTCTTTCTGACCATCAGGATGTGATGGCGACGCTGATGCAGCGCCTGCTGCATGTCCGCACCAACCCGGTTAACTATTCACAGGGTGAGGATCTGTTTGCCGCGCGCCGTCGTCACGACTGGGTTGCCAGCAGCGAAGAGAACAAGCTGGTGATTACCACGCCGCAGGTGACGCTGGTGTTGAACAATAACGGCAGCTACCGTGCCTATGATGCGCAGGGCAAGGCGTTAAAAGATCATAAACCGGAGCTGGCGTTGCTGTTACAGGTGCTGACAGAAGAGAAGCGATTTATCGCTAACTGATTAATAATGAGGCAAATAGTTGGCTGGCGTCTTGCATTCATGGCGAGAACCAGTAGACTGATTGTCCAGAGTTCGGCACGTAGCGCAGCCTGGTAGCGCACGGTCATGGGGTGTCCGGGGTCGGAGGTTCAAATCCTCTCGTGCCGACCAAATTCCCTGAAGAAGCAGCCCAAAAGGCTGCTTTTTTTGTCGGTTAAACCGCCCGTCAGCAGAGTATCGCTTCCCTCCCCTGCGCTGTTCAGATCACCCACAATTGGCCTTTGCTTTATCAACGCCCTCTTCCCCAACAGAGAGTGACGCCCTGCGCCGGTTGTCTTTTTGTTGCTGTCTGCTGAACTGACCTCAAGCCGGCACCGCACAGAACCTGTTCCGCAAAATGCGCGATGATCGCCGCCCTTGCTGAACGGCCCCCGAAATGATCATGTTGATTTTGGTTAGGGTGGTGATCACCTGAAGCTGTACAGCGCCACTTTTGTCACAGTTGCCGCTGTGGGCAGGATGCGGCACGACTACCTGGCTGGTCAGCAATAAAGCAGAAGCGGCGTGGCGTGGCGCAGGACAGTGTTCTGCTCTGCCGCATTCAGACGCGGCAAAAACGTCACGCAAAGCGAAATAGCCGCGTTTTTGTCATCAAACGGTCACGTAGCTCGCGCTCTGAGGATTCCCATCTATACTGAAAAGCGTGTGGGTAACGATAGGAGAGTTCATGACAGTAATCGAAAAAGACGATCCAACCGAAGCACCAGAGTCCGGCGATAAGCAACAAACACCGCCAGACAAGAAGTAACCCACTAAGGCCGCGCCAGACGCGGCCTTTTCTATGGCGGTTGCCGCTAAGCTCTGTCAGATGTCGCCCGATCGCCCGGCTCATCCCGCATAACCTCCTGTTCAGCCAGACAACATCCTGCACGCTTTCAGGCAGTTACCTGTTGCAGCGAAATCCAGTCTGCCTCACAAAATAAGCACAACGCGACGCCAATTCATCAAACTGAAACAAAAATGTCACAGAAATTGCCTACTCTGGACTCCCCTGAAATTGATGGATAATTTTTATGGCGATCAAAGCGAAAAGCCTGAAGGATGCAGAAGCATTATTGCATTCAGGCATTAGCAAAGTGGAACTGGCGTACGACATTGGCAGCGACGATTTCTTTCGTCTGGCGAGCCACTGGTGCGACCGCGGCGCTCGCATCAGCAAAGGTCACCACCATTTTGTCGTTTCACTGAAAAGTTTTGCCATTCCCCCGAACGACTGATCCCTGCGGTCGGCTTGCCCCGGCTTCCTACGCCTGATTTAATGCCCTTTTGGCTTTGATTACGGCACCGCATGCGCTATCCCGACGTTCCGCTGCCGCCTCCTGCAGGCGGCTTTATCCTTTCTCAGCATCTGAGCGACAGCGATCCCTGGCTGGCGGTGAGCCGCTTTGATCCGCAACACTACAGTGATGCGCTTGCTGTTGCATGGGGACTACCGCTGCCCGATCGCCTGCAGCGGGCGGTAAATAAGCGCCGTGCCGAATATCTCGCCAGTCGGCTGCTGGCCCGCTGTGTGATGGCGCGTCTCGGTATTGATGATTTTATTCTGACCAACGCCGCCGATCGTTCGCCCTGCTGGCCCGCCGGCGTGCAGGCTTCGCTGTCGCACAGCGCAGGCGTAGTGGTGCTGGCAGCAACCCGTCAGCCCGGTGGTGTCGGCGTGGATGTCGAACAGTTGATGTCAGACGCAACGGCCAATGAAACCGCTGACCTGCTGATGAATCCTCAGGAGCAGCAACTGCTGCGGGCGCTGCCCATCAGCTTCAACGCTGCCGCCACTCTGCTGTTTTCTCTGAAAGAATCACTTTATAAGGCGCTGTGGCCCCAGTTGCATCAGCCGATGGATTTTCAGCAGGCGGCGCTGGAAACGGTCGATCTCCGGCGTCAGTGCGCCACTTTACAGCTCACTCATCATTTCAGCGATCGCTTCACAACAGGGACCCGCTTGCAGGCGCAGTTTTTGTGGCAGGACGATCAGGTGATTACCCTGCTGATGCAGCAGGCATAAAAAAACCGGCTAAGCAATGCGGCTTAGCCGGGGTAAACACATGACGACAGAAGAAGTTTCAGGATGGCAGAGAGCCTGCTCTCTGCTGAATTCCAGCATAACGTGGTAGCCGCGCAGGCCGCCAATATGCCTTTTTGCTAAGCTTTGCCAGCCTGCATCAAAGCCCGGTATCGGTGCGTTCTACCGAGTCCAGCGTGGCCAGATCGCGTTCGCTGCCGGTCAGTTCACTCAGTTGCCCTTCTCGCATCTCCAGCAGTCGATCGGCATGAATAAAGTAGTGATCATCGTGGCTGATGGCGAATACCGTTTTGCCGGCCGCCTGCAACCACGGCAGCAGTTCACGATAGAAGATACGACGGAAATGCGGGTCCTGATCGGCGGCCCATTCATCCAGCAGCAGCACATCCCGCTCTTCAGCCACCGCCAGCAGCAGTGCCAGCCGTTTGCTCTGCCCTTTGGAGAGCTGCAGATTCAGCACTTTATTACCTTCGATCTTCAGTTTGTCCTGCATCTTCAGCCGTTCCAGCCACTGCTGCACTAACGCCGGGTTCGCCGGAATGCCTTCGTGGCTAATCAGCCGATCAAACAGATGCACATCAGTGAATACCGCCGAGAAGTGTTTACGCCAGTGATCGAGCCCGTCAGCGTCAATCGGTTGACCATCCAGCAGCAGACTGCCGGACTGCGGCTGATACAAGCCGGTCAGCAGCATCGCCAGGGTAGATTTACCGCTGCCATTGCCGCCAATCAGAAACACCAGTTCACCGCGGCGCAGGGTCAGGTTGATCGGGCCGACCTTAAAGCCATTTTCACCGTAGTGAAAACAGACATCCCGCAGCTCCAGCGTCTGCCAGTCAGCTTTGGACGGAGAAGCGTGGAATTCGGGCTGATAAGGTGCCAGATCAAAGGCATTGAGTTTGCGGAATGCCACCTGCGCGCTGAGCAAGGTGGGCAAAGCGCCGACTGCCGACAGCAGCGGCGTGCGCAGAAACAGCAGCGTCAGGGAAAAAGTCGCCGCCACCGCCGTGTTGGCCCAGCCGAGGCTGTTGGCCATAAAAAAGACCATGCCGATGGCGCCCAGCGTCATGATATTCGACCAGTTCACCGCACTGAGATGATAGGTATCGGCCCGCACAATATGGTGTCGCCAGGCGGTGGCATCTTCCTGATAGACGCTTTCATAGATCTGCCGGGCGCGCTCACGGTTAAGCTGCAACTCTTTGCGTCCGTCAATCACTGTCTGGTAGTCACGATAGAGGTGATCTTCGATTTCACGCAGCTTCGCCATGTGCTGATAAACGCGCGACACCAGCATCCAGCCACCCACCAGCGTCACGGCCAGCCAGCCGCTGGTCACCAGCAGCATTTTGGGTGACAGCCAGGCCAGATAGATCGCTGAACCCAGAGTGATGATGACGCCCTGAATCAGCTCCGGCAGACGCACAAAGGCCAGGGTAATGGCACGCACATCGCTGGTCAGACCCGCCAGCAGTTGCGCGCTGCCGAGTTGCTCAATCCGCTCCACCCGGGTATCAAGAATGCGTTTGATAAATTCACCGCGCATCCGCCATACAAACTGATGGCCCAGCATCGTCAGCGCCAGCTGGGAGGCCAGCGTAACCGCCATCAGTACCACCAGCTGCAACAGAAACTGCGGCAGTACCGCATAGGAAGTATTGATCGCGACGATCATTTCGCGGTTGATAAAGGCGATCATGCCAATACCCAACACTGCGCTCAGCAGCGTCAGCGCAATAACCCCGATAAAAGGCCAGCGAAACTGGCGAAAAACAACGCTTAACAACGTCATGCAGGCAATCCAGCAGTCAAAAAACAGCCTGCAGTGTAATGTGATGCAAAATGATAGCAATAGTTATTCGCACTGCGCCGCGCACCGCATGGCGAATTAAAAGGCGCGGCGGAAAGTCAGGTTATAGCGCCACGCGCCGACCAACGGGTGCACGCCCGGCTTGAGCGGCAGGATGCCGTGATAACGCAGGCGTGACGGCCCGCCCCACACCACAATATCGCCATGCTCCAGCAGTACCCGCTGGGTGGTGTCGCCACGTTCAAAACCGCCAAACTGGAATACCGCCGGTAATCCCAGCGAGACCGAGACGATAGGCTGACGCAGATCTTTCTCATCTTTGTCCTGATGCAGGGTCAGCTTCGCGCCAGGTTCATAGCGATTGAGCAGGCAGGCATCAGGGTTAAAATCGGGAAAGCCCGCTTCACGCGCTGCGGCCTGCGCCAGACTACGAAACAGCGGCGGCATCGGTGGCCACTTGCGCCCGTTGAGGTTGTCCTGCTGCTGATACTGATAACCGCGTGAATCCACTGACCAGCCGAAGTCGCCGCAGTTGGTCATCGCCACCGACATGCGGTGACCGCCCGGCGTAATGCGATGCGCAAACGGATTCTGGTCGGCGATGGCCAGAATCTGCTGATACAACGCTTCAGCCTCATCGCGCGCCCGGCGGCGCAGGATCACCGCGCCGTCAGCCAGCGGTTCCTGCCACGGTTGCTCTTCGCTAAACAGATCTAACATCAGGGTGCTCCTGTCGACTCGGGTTTAATCAAAAAGGCGGCAAACTGCGGTGACATCCAGCTCACAAAACCATCGCCTTCTTTACTGATCAGATAGACCGCCAGCTGCTGCTGGATTGCCAGCGCTTTGGCTTTTTTACTGCCCAGAACCATCAGGCCAGTATCCCAGCCGTCGGCCTCCAGCGCGGTGGTCGCGATCACGGTAGCCGAAACCAGTTTATGCTCAATCGGTCGGCCGGTAAGCGGGTCGATCACGTGAGAAACGCGCTTGCCGTCCAGTTCATAATAGTTGCGATAGCTGCCCGAGGTGCTGATGCCGTGTCCCTGTAGATCGACCCGCGCCTGCACCGCATTCTCACGGTCGGTCGGCTTCTGAATGGCGACCCGCCACGGCTGGTGCTGGGCGTTAAGCCCGCGGCTCAGCACTGCCCCGCCAACCGACACCAAATAATTATTAATCCCCAGCTGCTCCATCAGGCGCGCCAGATGATCGGTGGCAAAGCCCTCGCCTACCGTTGAGAGATCAACATACAAGCCAGGCAGATCCTTTTGCAGCCACTGGCCACCCGCGCCCTGCACTACCCGCAGATGCTGCAGACCGGTCTGCGCTTTGGCCGCCGCTATTTCCGCCTCATCCGGCGTATGGCTCGGCTGTTTTGTCGGGCCAAAGCCCCACAGATTGACCAGCGGTCCGACGGTGATATCCATCGCCCCTCCGGTTTTAGCACCAATGCGCAAGGCGAGCGTGACGATGTCCGCCATATTCTCGCTGACCGGCTGCGGCGTCAGCGCACGGCTCTGATTAAAGCGCGACAGCACCGAATCGGGCTTCCAGGTAGAGAGTTCGGCGTCGTCACTGTCGAGCTGCTGCTGAATGCGCTGCTGCAGTGCAGCTTTGCGGCCACTGTCGACGTCGGCCAGGCTGACCCGCCAGACCGTGCCCATGGTTTTGCCTTCCAGCACCATTGATGACGTCGCCGCTGGCTTATCACAACCGGCTAACAACAGGATGGCAAACGGCAAAGACAGCAGATTAATCTGATATCTCATTAATCCTCACTTGTAAAAATTTATCTATTCCTGCTACAAAGCATAAATCGCTGGTAAAGAGCGTAAAATAGGGTTGAATCCTTCAGTCAATGACGCCAGTATCAACCGGTCATCTACTATGCATCCGCCCGTAACCGGGCGATTTACGTTTAACGGTTTGGTTTAATTAAGGAGCAGCAGATGATCTACGTGATTCTTGCCATCGCCCTGGGTCTGTTCATTTACAGCAGCTACAAAGTCTGGCATCAGCGCCGCCATCGTCACATGGCGCTGTCACGGCCGCGCCATTAACCCGCAGCGCTGCACCTGAACGGGGCAATGACCCTCTCAGCGTGCGCGGCAAGTTTACCAGAAGCGGCGGCAGGGCCGTGGCTATCAGAGCGGTAAAGCTGGCATGAATTCTGCACTGTTGAAACAGTGTTTATCTCTGAGAGGTGCAGAATGAAAACGTCACAGAACCTGCAGGCAGCCTGGCATCAGTGGCTGAGCTTTTCAGCCTTTTCTCTGGCGGGCGTGGCATTTGAAGGTGCCCGATTTGGCAGTGTGGTCTCACCGGTCACGGCAGTTGCGAAAGCGAAAAAGTGGCGAACGGCAGATGAGATAAAGGAAAAGGATTAATGACTCAGGTGCGCAGCCAGCGCTGCGCACCTGCACAAATCAGAACTGGTAAACCAGACCCAGTGCCACCACGTCGTCGGTATTAATACCGGCCTGGTCGGTGAACTGGTTGTCATCCAGCAGGTTGATTTGGTAATCCACATAGGTGGACATGTTTTTGTTGAAGTAGTAAGTCGCGCCTACATCAATGTATTTCTTCAGGTTTTGTTTACCCCAGCCCTGCACATCGGTGCCGCGTGAGGTGACATACGCCAGTGATGGACGCAGGCCGAAGTCGAACTGATACTGTGCCACCAGCTCCCAGTTTTCCGCTTTATCCGCATAACCAAACACCGGCGAATCGCTGCTACCGAAGCGGGTTGCGTTGTAAGACTTGGTGTACATCGCTGCCAGATAGATGTTGTTGGCATCGTATTTCAGACCGCCGGTGTAGGCTTCTGCTTTGTCGCCACGACCGAGGATACCCGCCTGGTTGCCGTTCTGATCGTTGGTACGGTCAGACTGGAAAGCCGACGCACCGATACCAAAACCGGAACCGAGATCGTAAGTGGTGCTCAGACCCCAGCCGTCACCGTTCTGGCCCAGCACATCACGACCGTTTGGTGACTCATCACCATTGCCGTTTTTGCCCTGATACTGCACCGCAAAGTTCCAGCCATCGACCAGGCCGAAGAAGTTGCTGTTGCGGTAGGTCGCCATACCGTTGCCGCGCTGGAACATAAAGTTATCCGCGCCATAGGTATCACCACCGAACTCTGGCAGCACGTCGGTCCATGCGCCGATGTCATAGGCTACGCCGTAGTTACGACCGTAATCGAATGAACCTGCATCGCCAAACTTCACACCGGCAAAGCCGACGCGGGTATAGCTGTCAGCTGTACCTTCAGATTCTGCATTGTTCAGCGCCGCCTGATACTCCCACTGGCCGTAACCGGTCAGCTGATCGCTGACTTCGGTTTCGCCTTTAAAGCCAAAGCGGACGTAAGACTGATCGCCATCAGAACCATCGTTATCAGAGAAGTAGTGCAGACCATCGACTTTACCAAACAGGTCTAATTTGTTGCCGTCTTTATTGTAGATTTCAGCTGCGTTTGCTGATCCTGCTGCGACCAGCAACGCAGGGATCATCAGGGAGAGAACGCGACGTTTCATTTTATTACCCTCTGTAATGTGCCTTTATTATTTGCCACTGCGAACTGAATGATTAAAAATTCAGCCGGCAAGCCATTGTTGTTTTATAACGGGCAATAATCCATCACGAAAATGCTACTAAATTTCCAAAACTGTTTCATAGTTCGAAACAGTTATTTCTGAATGTAAGTTTTGGGGAACTAATAACCAGCACATATCGATAAAAAATATGGCACAAAAAGCCAATCGATTTTCGCCTCGTTTGTTATCAACACGTTACATCGGAATGCTCTGAAGCACTGAATGATAAAACTTATGCGTCATCAGGTAATACAATAGATCCCGCTATCATCATTTATTTCATTATTACCTTCATTCACCCCGAATGAGATGTTTACCCTAATTTCCCGCCGGACATGTTTGTCCGGCATTTTTTTTGCCTGCGATCCGCCGTTGCGATTCGTTTTATGTAAACATGGTTTCCGGCGATTAATTAACTTTATTATTTTGCCGCACAGAAGGTTAATTTCCGCACTGCCTGCCGCTTATCTGGCGATATATCCGCCCACTTAATTTATCACCGTAACTAAGCACACTGCGATAATATCCGGACCGTGATTTTAGCGTTCGCGCATTGATTCTTTAACTTTATTCAGCGGTTTAAGCAGGTAATCCATCACCGATTTCTGACCCGTCTTAATTTCAACATTGGCCACCATACCGGGCACGATCGGGAATTTACGGCCGGCACGGTTCGTCAGTTCCGCTTTTTGGGTGCGAACATAGACCCGGTAGTAGTATTGATCCCGCTTAACCTCATCCTGCAGCGTATCCGGCGAGACGATTTCGACCTCACCCGGCAGATCGCCATAGATAGAGGAGTCGTAGGCGGTGATTTTGACGATTGCCGCCAGGCCGGGACGGATGTAAGCGATATCGCGCGGATTAATGCGGGTTTCAATCAGCAGCTGATCTTCCAGCGGCACAATCTCCATCAGCTTGCCGCCCGGCTCCAGTACCCCGCCCACCGTGGTCACCTGAATATCCTTAACGATGCCGCGCACCGGCGAATAGAGCGTGGCGCGCGTCAGCTGGTCCTCTTTCCCCGCCGCCACCTGCAGCTGCGCATCGAGTTCAGCATTGTTTTTCACCTGCTCTTCGTGGGCGCGCACCAGATAGTCATTGCGCGCCTCGTCAATTTTGCCGCGCAGGTCGCTGACCTGGCGACGCAAACGGATCACCTCGACCTGACCGGCCGCGCCTTTAGCGACCAGAGGCTCGGTCAGGCGCAGCTCATCCTGCACCAGCTTCAGCGACTGCTGCAGGTTGCTGATGGTTTCCGTCAGGTTGCGCCGCCGGGATTCATACAGCTGCCTTTCCCGCGTCACCAGCTGCGGCTCCTTCAGGGTTTCCGCGCTGAACTGCAGCGGCGTGCCTGACAGCTCCGCATCCAGCCGCTCCGAGGAGGCGCGCAGGGTGCGCACTTTAGCCTGCGCTTCACCGAAGTTGGACTGGAAGCGGGTTGGATCCAGCGTCGCCAGTATCTGCCCTTTCTCGACAATATCGCCTTCATGCACGTTGAGCTGTTTGACGATGCCTCCATCCAGGCTGTCAATAACCTGTGCGCGGCTGGAAGGGGTCACTTTGCCGGTGCCGACGGTTACCTCATCCAGAATGGCGAAGTGCGCCCAGATCAGGAATATCGCCAGCGCTGCCGTGCAAAGCCAGATAATGGCGGACGTACGGCGTTCATGGCGCGCCAGATCTTTATCAATCATCACCAGGCTCATGCAGCATCTCCTTTATTCGGCCCTGCCGCCGGTTGGGCGGCCGGAGTCGTGGCGCGGCGCAGGATCTCGTCACGCGGCCCATCGGCCACAATCCGGCCGTTATCCATCACCACAATGCGGTCGACCATCTTCAGCAGCGCCGGACGGTGCGTGACCAGTATCAGGGTGCGCCCGCTGATCCAGCCCTGAAGCTGACGGATCACATGCTCTTCCAGCTGCTCATCCATGGCGGCGGTCGGCTCATCCAGCAACACCACCTGCGGCTGACGCAGGATCATCCGGCTCAGCATCACCATCTGACGTTGCCCGCCGGACAGGCCGCGCCCGCCTTCATTAATAATACGATCCAGACTGGCCGCATCCTGCTGTACCAGCGATAGCGCGCCGCTGATGCGCAGCGCCTGTAACATCTCCTGTTCGCTGGCGTGCGGATTGCCCAGCATCAGGTTTTGCCGCAGCGTGCCAAAAAACAGTCGCGAATCGTGTGACAACCAGCCGAGCTGGCGGCGGAGATCGATCGGATCGATGCGTTCAATATCCACGCCATCAACAATCACCTTGCCCTGGCTCGCCATCGCCTGACCGGCGAGAATTTTGAGCAGGGTTGATTTTCCGGCACCGACTTTACCCAGAATGGCAATCTTCTCGCCCGGTTTGATCTGCAACTGCTGCACGTTGAGGACGTTCTTTTCATTCTCTTCGTCGTAGCTGTAATGCACGTTACGCAGATCGTACTGGCCGGTCAGCGTCGGACAGTGCGCCAGGGTCGCCGCGTCGGGCTGATCGAGCGGCTTCTTCAGCAGCTCATCCAGCCCTTTCATCGCCATTTTGGCATGCTGCCAGCGGGAAAAGACCATGGTGAGCTGCATCAGCGGCGCGATGGTGCGTGACGACAGCAGACTACAGGCGACCAGGGTGCCGGTGGTGATTTGCGAATCGAGAACCAGATAGACGCCGAACACCAGCATGCCGGCATAGGTGAGCTGCTGCACCGTGGCGGCCCAGCCGGTCAGCCGGGCGCCCCATAAGCGTTGCTGATTACTGATAGCGGCGCTGACCTCATGGGTCTGTTCCCACTGGCGCTGGAAATAGGGTTCCGCCTGCAGCGCTTTAATATCTTCAATACCTTCAATGGTTTCCACCAGCACCGCATTACGCAGCGCCCCTTCGCGCAGCCCCTCCTTCGCCAGCCGCGCCATCGGGATCTGCACCAGCATGCCAGGGATCACGATCAGCGGTATCGCCGCCAGCGGAATCAGCACCAGCCAGCCGCCGAAAAATGACATGATGATCAGGAACAGGATAACAAACGGCAGATCGGCGGCCGCACCCACCGTGGTGGAGGTCAGCAGTTCACGTACCTGATCGATTTCACGCAGCTGCGAAATGAACGAACCGGTCGATTTGGGTCGTGCTTCATTGCGAATGCTCATCGCCCGGGCGAACAGCATGGCAGAGACTTTCAGGTCGATGCGCTTGCCCATTAAGTCGGAGACCTGGGTACGCATCAGGCGGATCAGATACTCAATCGCCGCCGCGATCAGCACCCCGACAAACAGCACCCACAGCGTGGCCTGCGACTGCGCCGGGATCACCCGATCGTAGACCTGCATTGAGAACAGAATGCCGGCCAGCGCCAGCACGTTGCTGATCACCGACGCCAGCGAAATCTCGGTGATGCGCCGGCCCATGCCGCGAAAGTTCTTCCAGAACCAGTGCGGTTCATACGGCTGGACGAATTCATCGATGCGCGCATCGCGGCCGCGCGCTGCGACGCCAATCACCCCGACCTCGCCCTGTGCGCGGGCCAGCAGTTCAGACAGCGCGCCTTCACGCACCACGTCGCCGCCTTCGCTTAGCCAGTAGCGTGCGCTGCCGTCCGGGTCGATTCCTTCCAGTACCGCCACGCTGCTGTTTTCCAGTACCAGCACTACCGGGGTGATCTCCTGACGCCAGCGCAGCTTATTTTGCGGCACCATGGTCAGATGCAGCCCGAGCAGCCCGGAGAGCCGTTCCAGCTGCTGCGCCACCGGCAGATGTTCAAACCAACGCATCTGCTGGCGCAGTGTTTTGCCGTCGGCAGGTTTACCGAACCGCGCAGCCACGCGCAGCATGGCGGCAATCCAGTTATCGGTATTCAGGTTTTGTGCGCTCATGGTTAATGCCTTTTAATGCGAAAGCTCGCTATTGCAGCGAAGGAAGGAGATCGCCGCTGCTGCGCTGACGATCGATACCCAGGATATCGAGCAGATTGTCGACCGCAGCGGCATAGCGCACGGTGGCATCCCAGCCATCGTAAAGCGCGGTGATGCGTGAACTGTCCGCCTGAAACACATCCTGTTCCACGCTCAGCAGATCGTTCAGGCTGCGCTTACTGAGCCGGTACTCATCGGCATAGACATTGCGGGTATGGTCGGCGCTTTCCAGCTGCACTTCACCGGCTGCCTGGCGTTGCTGCGCGCCAATCATGTCGGCATAGGCGGTGGAGGCATTCTGATTGATAGTGAGTTTGGCCTGCTGAACCGCCGCCTGCGCCGCTTCACGATCGCCCTCGGCGGACTGGGTTTTAGCATTGACCATGCCGCCCTGGTAGAGCGGCGCTTCAACCTGCAGCTGGACCTCATCGTCCCAGTAAGACTGGCGATCGTTTTCGTAGCGGGTCCGGCCAGCCTGAACTTTGATAGTTGGCCAGTGGCCGGACTGCGCCTGACGCACCCGCTCGCGCGCGGCTTCCTGCTTCGCCTGGGCGCTGCGCACCGCGGCGCTGTTGGCGTAAGCGATTTTATCGAGGGTGATCTGCTGATTGAGTAACGCCTGCGGCAGTTCAGGCAGGGCCGCCGGCACCACGCCGGTCAGCACCGTCAGCTGGGCTTTGGCTGAACGCAACTGCGCCCGATACTGCTCCAACGTGGCATGCATCGCGGCAATACGGGTTTCCGCCTGTAACACGTCCGACTGCGAGTTGAGTCCGGCGTCGGCGCGCAGGCGGGCGATATCACGTACCCGCTCCAGTGAGGCGATATTGGTGTGGGCGGTTTCCGCCAGCGCCTGATAACGTTTGACTTCGAGATAGGCCTGCAGCGTATCTTCTGCCACGGTGGTCATTGAGTCGAACAGGCCAAACAGGTAGGCCTCTGACAAGGCGTGCTGCTCGTCGATAGCACCGCCGGTGCGGCCAAAATCGTACAGGAGCTGGCTGAGCATAATGCCGCCGGAGCCATTGTTATTCAGGCTGCCGGCGGAATCGGTCTGATGCGATCGGCCTGCCGCGCCCTGTAGGGAAATCTGCGGATACCAGGCACTTTTGGCGGCGTCGAGATCGCCTTCGCCAACGTGGATTTGAGCCGCCGCTTGCGAGATTTTCGGATTACGGGCGAAGGCGCGGAGAATGGCGTCACGCAGCGTTAAGGTGGCTATCTGTTCTTCGCTGGGGGCGGCACGCCAGTTAAATTCAGCTTTGGGCAAGGGGGCGGCAATGGCCGCAGGCAACACTACGCCATTCAGGGCGCATAACAAAAAGGTCAATCGCACTTTGTTCATTATGTTTACCAACAGGGGTTCTTATCAGCATGGTGTTTTCCCGGTGAACAAAGAGTGCAAAACGGTGCGCCGTTGCGGGCTTTCGCCTCGTCAGACTGCGTCAATTAATTTATGGTTCGTAAGCCAGACGCTAAACGACCTTTAACATTATTAGATCATATCCCGCGCTTCTTCCTGCTAAATATCGATGAAATAATTAATTATTTTCTCAATCGCGCAAAATTTAATCGATGATGTTACGCCTGCCAATCCAGACGGGCTTAACAAACCCGTCCGGAAGGCAGTACGTTAACTAATGTGTTTCAGGTCAGACTAGCGGATGAATGGCGGGGTGTTGCCATAAGTGGTCGGCGAGCGTGTAAGGGGAATCGGTCACCAGATTGCTGTCGTGCGGCGCAGCAACAGCGGCAGACGCCTTCGCCGCCGGCAGCGTTTCGGCTGCCGCTGTCGGGCTGAGGTTATCCAGTAGCTGATCGACCGACAGCAGATTCAGCGTGGCAGCAGCGTCAGTATGTGAGGCCACCGTCACGGTCTGGCTGGCACTGGCCAGATTGCCGGCACTGTCTTTGGCGCTCACCGTCATCTGATATTCACCATCATCCAGCGGCGCCAGCTGTCCGGCCAGGATGGTCAGCGCCCAGCCGCCGTCTGCTTTCACGCTGGCGCTGTAGTGCTGATCGCCGAGGGTTAACTGCACCAGGCTGCCTGGCTCAAGGTGGGTCGAACTGCCCTGAATCAGATGCCAGCTGTTAACATCCGCAGCGTCAATCACGTTGTCGTCGAACGGCGTATCCAGCGTCAGGGTCGGACGCTGATGAGTAGCCACGGTGAACAGGCTGCTGTTGGTCTGGGTGTCGCTGTTGCCATACTCATCCCAGCGATGATAGGTGACGGCGACCGGTCCCTCCGGCAGCGCCTGCAGATCGCTGGCGCTCAGGGTCACCATCCCCTTGCGTCCGGCTGGTAGGTTTTGCCATTGATCACCAGCTCGTTAGCGCCCTCAACATAGAGGCTGAGATCGTGCTGCGCTTCCTGATAGTTGAGGATCATATCGCCGCCGATATCCATTTCGACATAGATCGGGATAAAGCCGGTTTTGATGTTCAGCTCATGGCTGGCGTCGGTATAGTTGTTGGCACCGTCAATCGACCAGGCGCGGATCTCGCCGATATTAATAAAAGCCTGCACATCAGCCGCCGGGATCACCACCTGCCAGTGTCCATCCTCACTCAGCGTGGCGGCATAATCTTTCTCGTTGGCGCCGGTGATCACCAGCCGATGGCCTGGCATCACGGTCGACAGCGTGCCGCTCAGCCGTAAATCCTGCTGGGTTTCCGCCAGATTGATCACATCATCCGCCGTCACCTTATCAAAGCTAATCTGCGGCAGGCTGCTCAGGTGGGTGATCAGCATCAGCGGGTGAGATTCAGTGGTGGTGTTGCCATTCGGATCAACCGCACTAACCATCAGACTGTAGACGCCATCCTGCTGCGCTTTGAGATCGCTCTCGTGAAAGGTGCCGGTCCATTTGCCGTCGCCGCCAACAATCGCCGTGGTGGTGATGCTGCCCAGCGTCAGAGTTACCCGTGAGCCAGCAGGCAGATGGGTGCTGCTGCCGCTGATGTCGACGCCATACACACTCTCCTCAATGTTAACCGCGTTATCGCCGCTGATGGTGTCCACCGTCAGAGTCGGCTTAAGGCTGCGGTCGGCATAGAGACCAAAATCAACCGTGGTGTCGGTGCTGTTACCGGCTTTATCGGTGATGGTCAGCGTCAGGGTGTGATTGCCGTCCGGCAGCCCGTTCAGCACCTCGGCGGGCATCGAGGCGTTCCAGTAGCCCCACTGATTGACGGTGCTCTGCCAGCTCTGATCGTTGAAGGTCAGGGTGACGGTTGATCCCGCCTCCCCCACCGCCTGACCGCGCAGATGGACCGGGTTTTGCACTTCCCAGTTGGCGATCACCCCATCGCTGGCGATCGGTTCATACGGCCGCAGCGCGGCGGGCGGCTGAGTATCTGCGGCCGCGGTAACCGCCAGCGTCGTCAGCCCAATCGCCGGACTGAGCGCGCTGTCGGTGAAGAGATCGGCAGACGGCGTTGCGATGGTGGACGTCACTGCCGGAGCCAGGCTGCGCGCGGTGTTATCGGGAACGGCAAATTCACTCACCGCCGCCTGAAAAATGGATTCGAGCCGGACGGCACGAAACGTATCACGCTGGGACATAGGTAACCTCAATTCAGAACAGAAACGCAGGCGCAAACCATCAGATAAACTGATCATTAAGGTTGGCGCAGTTATGTCAGGCAAGCGTAAGCTGCCCGTTTCCGCTGGTCGGAACCGGTTACCCGCAGGTAACAAGGATTAATGAATAGGCTGCTAAAAAAGCCGCTAAAGAATTTTATATGTCAGATTTTTTGCATTAACCGGCGTGGCGCCGTTTGCTGCCCCTACCCTAATCTTTCACTCTGCTGATGAATAGTGGCGAAAATCTGGAAAATGGAATTATCACGGCCGGAAAATAAAAAATCAGCGGGCGCTCACACACCCGCTGATTCCATCAGGTTTACTGATATTTTAGCCGCACTACACGATATGCACCTGCAGGTTATGTTGCACCAGCACATCGCCCAGCGTGTTATCGCTGGTCAGCGCCGAATTGTGATAAACCTCGAAGGTTTGCCCCTGCACGGTACGCTCGCCGGTTACCGCCCAGATGCCGCCATTGCTGTTCGCCAGCGTCACCTGGCTGCCATCGGCACCCTTGATGATCAAATCATCACTTTGCTGGTCGGTAATGCTCAGTGCTTCATTCAGATCGAGTTTCACCGAGTTCGTCCCGGTTTTGCCGAGGTCGAGTACTTCAATGTGCTCGACTTTCAGACCCAGCGAGGTGAGATCCAGATTCAGATGCTCCCCGTTCAGCACCAGCGTATCGGTGCCTGCGCCGCCATCGATGTGCGTAAAGTTGAGATCACTGACCGTCACGGTATCAGCCCCACTGCTGCCGGTAACCGCTGCACCTTCCACCGTGCTGCCATCAGCCAGCGTGATCACCACGCCACCAATGGTGTAGCTGGCCTCCCCGGCTGGCGCAGCGGCGGCAACGGTTTCCGGTGCGGAAGCGCTTTCACTGCTGCTGGCCGGCGCGGTGATATCCGCGTCGGTGGTCAGGGTCGAGACCACCGCAGCATGGGTGACGTTTTCCTCACTGCTGCTGGTGTTGTGCTGCGTTTCACCGCCGGCACTGGCCACCGTGGCGCTGTCATCGGCCACCGGGAACAGTGCCACCGATTCGGTGGCGGCAGTCGTAATCGGCAACAATGACCCTAACAGCAGAGTATTGGTGGTCGTATAGCTGTTGCCTGCCACGTCAGTGATGGTGACTTTTGCCAGCGTACCCAGCGACAGCAGCAGGCCGCCAACCGACAACAACGACGGCGCGAAGTTAGCGGAGTAACGCCCCAGCGCATCGGTGGTGGTATTGATCGTCGGTCCGTTGCTGCCGTTGGCGAGCAGCAGCGTGACGCTGACTTTCGATCCCTGCGCCGCATTCAGCGAGCCGCCCTGCACCGTCAGTCCGGTCAGCAACGACGTCACGATGCTGAGCACCGGATCGGCGCCCACCAGCGGTGAATTGTGTGACAGTGCGGTAAAGGAGCTGCTGCTGGTGACGGTATTGCCGCCAATATCAGCCACCGTTACGGTCAGCGGATGACTGCCATCAGAGATCCCTTTCAGGGTGGCTGACGGTACGCTGATGCTCCATGCCCCATTCGCGCCAATGGTGGTGGTGAGGATATTGCCCGCGAGGTTAACCGTTACCGTGCCGCCGGCGGCATTGGTGCTGGTGCCGCTGATGGTTTCGGCGGTATTGGCTTCGGCAATATTCAGGTAACCGTCACCGCCAAAATAGCTGCCCAGACTGACCGTCGGCGTGGTGTGACTGACTACGCCGAGTGCGGCCGAGCCGCTGCCGCTGCTGCCCGCGCCATTGGTGACGCTGGCGGTGACGGTGTACTGACCATCGGCAATTGCCGCCAGGCTGGCCGCCGGAATCGACAGGCTCCAGTTACCGTTGCTGTTCACCGTGGTGCTGTAGGTCTGTCCGCCCAGCGCCACGCGCACCACCGATCCTTCCGCATTGGTGGTACTGCCGCTAATGGTTTGCGCCGTTTTGACATCCACTGCGCTCAGCGCATTGTCACCAAACAGTGAGGTGATGGCGACCGTCGGCGCAGTATGCGCAATCACGCTCAGCGCACCGCTGCTGTTCGCCACGTTGCCATAGGCGTCGGTGCCGGTCACGCTGACGGTTTTGCTGCCGTCGGTGATTGCCGCCAGATCCGCTTTCGGAACGCTGATACTCCAGCTACCGCCGCTCACCACTTTAGTGGTGTAGGTCAGCCCGTTCAGCGTGGCGCTGACGGTTGATCCGGCCGCCAGGCTTGAGCTGCCGCTGATGGTCTGATTGGAGGCCAGATCCGCTGCGCTCAGCACGCCATCGCCAAACACCGTGTTCACCGACAGCGTCGGCTGAATCAGCCCCAGCGAGACACCGGCACTGGTGCTGCTGGTGTTGCCCACCGGATCGGTGACCGAGGCGCTGACCGTGAAGTTGCCGCTCAGCAGCGTCGAAAGAATGGCAGGCGATACAGTGGCAGAGAAGGTGCCATCCGGGTTAACCAGCGCGGTGGCGGTGGTATTGCCAATCGCCAGCCGGACGCTGCTGCCCGCCGCCACGCCTGATACCGTACCGCTGATGGTCTGCGTCACCAGCGATTCTGCCAGGTTCAGCACGCCGTCACCAAACAGCGGGTTAAGCGTCACTTTCGGCAGGTTGTGAATGCCGACCAGCGCGCCCGCCGAGGTGCTGCTGGTGTTGCCCGCGCTGTCTGTAACGCTGACGCCGACGGTGAGATTGCCATCGGTAATGCCCTGCAACAGCGTTGGCGTCAGCGAAACGTTGAAGTTGCCACTGGCATCGGTGGTGGTGATGAACTGCTGCGATCCGACAGAGACCACCACACGCGAGCCCGGTTCTGCCCCGCCAACCACGCCGCCGATCACCTGGGTGACCAGCGCATCCGCCACGTTAAGCAGGCCGTCGCCAAACAGCGGATTAACGGTGATGGTGGGCAGCAGCGTATCGACCCGGATCCCGGCACTGGTGCTGGCGGTATTGCCCGCCGGATCGGTGACCGAGGCACCGACCGTCAGGTTGCCCTGCGCCAGCGTGCCCAGAATATCCGGCGTGACCGTCGCCGTGAAGGCACCGCCTGCGCCGACCGTGGTGGTGAGCTGGCTACTGCCAATGTTCAGCGTCACGATCGATCCCTGCGCCACATTGTTGACCACACCGCTGATCACCTGGCCGGTGGCGATGTCCGCCAGGTTCAGCACGCCATCACCAAACAGTGAGGTCAGGCTGATCGACGGGGTCTGGGTGAAGATGCCGATGGTCGCGCTGTTAGAAGCGACGTTACCGGCCCGATCGGTGACGCTCACGCCCAGCGTCAGGTTGCCATCCAGCAGTGAACTAAGATCGCCGCCCGGCAGGTTAACGCTCCATGTGCCGCCCGCCTGCACCGTGGTGGTGTAGGTATGGCTGCCAAAGGTGACGGTGACCTGTGAACCGGCGGCGGCGTTCTGAATCACCCCGCCGACCACCTGACCGGTTGCCGCTTCAGCAATGTTAAGAAGATTATCGCCACCAAACAGCCCGGCCAGAGTACCAACGACCGGCACGGCATTGACAATCGCCGTCACGGTTTCCGGGACGCTACGGACGTTACCGGCCGCATCGGTCAGGGTGACGTTCAGCGCCAGATCGCCATCACTCAGCAGCCCCAGTACGGAAGGCGGTACCACAATCGCCCACTTACCATCCTGGCCCACGGCGGCTGACAGCGTGGTTCCGCCCAGCACTACCGAGACCGTCGCGCCAACCCCTGCCGAGGTGGCCACGCCGCTGATGGTTTGTGCCACCGTGGTATCGATGGCGCTCAGCGTTCCGTCGCCGAAGACCGAATCGACCACCAGGGTTAGCGCGCTGTTGACCAGTTTATTCACGGTCAGAGTGGCGTCAGTCTGGTTACCGGCCAGATCGCTGACCCGCACACCAAACACCAGCGCGCCATCATTCAGGCTCGACAGCACCTGCGGATCGACGTTGAGACTCCAGCGGCCATCTGCACCGACCACCGCCGTGGCAATCGGTGCGCCATCGCCGAGGTAAAGGCCGACGGTCTGCCCTTCAGCGCCCTGGGCACTGCCGGTCAGCACCTGGTTGACGAGCAGATCCGCTGCGTTGATCAGGTTGTCGCCGAGGAAGGCGTCAATCAGGATCAGCGGTGCCGTGTTGTCCACCGTCACCGTTTCATTGACGGTGGTAACGTTGCCCGCCGCGTCGGACAGTTGCGCCGTAATCACCGGTGCAGCACCATCCTGCAGCGCCTGCATGTCGCTGGCCGGTACGGTAGTGGACCAGCTGCCGTTGCTCTGTACGATGGCGTTATAGCTTTTGTTATTGAAGGTGACGACCACCGTGCGCCCGACTTCGGCGCTGTCGGCGGTGCCGCTGATCACCTGACTGGTGGCGCTTTCACTGCCGTTGACCCGATTGTCGCCAGCAAAGGTGTTGAGCGTCAGGGTCGGTGGCGTCAGATCGATCTGCACGCTGCCGCTGGTGGATACCGAGGTCGTGCCATTGTTAGCGATGACCGTAATGGCGACGCTGCCGTCAGCATTGCCGAAATCGCTGACCGGCAGGGCGACGGTCGACCAGTTACCGTTGGCGTTCAGGGTGGTGGAATAATTGATGTCATTAATCACCACCGTGACCGAGCCGCCCGCGCCAAGGTTAGCCGAGGTGCCGCTCACCACTACCCCGCCCGCCTGATCGGCGGTACTGATGATGTTATCGCCTGAAATAGTACCCAGCGTCACCAGCGGTCCTGGAGGTGGCGTGAGATTGACGTTTAAGGTCAGATCCTGGCTGGTAGTGTTGCCCGCCAGGTCGCTGACGCTTAACGCCAGGGTCGTCGTCGGCTGGCTGAAGGTGGCCATCTGTTCTGGCGTCAGGGTCAGGCTCCAGCTGCCGTTCGCGCCGACCACCGCCGTTCCGAGCGCCGTCGCGCCCAGCGAGACGCTGAGCACGGTGCCCGGTTCGGCACCGGCAGCCGTGCCGCTCAGCAGCTGCGGCTGGATGCTCTCGCTATAGCTGAGCGCGCCATCGCCGGCAAAGGTGCCGACAGTCAGCACCGGCGGCGTGGTATCAACCACCAGCGAACTGCTGATGGTGCTGCTGTTACCGGCCGCATCGGTTGCCGTCACGGTGACCGGATAGCTACCGTCAGTGAACACCGAGAGATCCGCGTTGCTCAGCGGCAGCGTCCAGTTGCCACTGGCATCGGCCAGCGTGCTGTACACCGCATCACCCATGGTGATCCGCACCGTCTGATTAGCACCGGTTTCGCCGGTGGTGCCGCTCAGGGTAAAGCCCGCTGCAACATCGGCGGCATTGATGTAGCCATCGAGGAACTGAGCATCAACGGTCGGCTGCGGTGCAGTGAGATCGGCGGTAAAGGCCAGCTCCGTGGTGCCGGTGTTACCCGCCGCGTCGACCACGTTAACCGTCAGAGTATGCGCGCCATCACCCAGTGAACTCAGCGCGTTGGCCGGAATGTTTACCACCCAGTTACCTGCACCATCCACCGCGCCGTTGTAGCGCGAACCGTTCAGATCGACGGTGATGCTCACGGCCTGATTATCACCAATGCTACCGGTGGAGCCGGTCAGCGTAACGCCCGCCGCCGCTTCACTGATATTCAGCACACTGTCAGCGCCAAATGCACCGTCGTTAAAGGTTGGGGTCGGGGCTGTGACCTCGGTCACCACGTTGAGCGCCGTGCTGTCGGTGTTACCGGCCAGATCGCTGGCGGTGACCGTGATGGTGTGGCTACCGCTGGTAAAAGTTGCCAGTTGCGCAGGCGTCAGCGTCAGCGACCAACTGCCATCGGTTTGTACTGTCGCGGTCAGCGGTTGATCGCCATTAAAACCTGAAATCAGCACGCTGACCGTCTGTCCGGCCCCGCTAAGCCCGGTCGAGCCGCTCAGCACCTGCTCGCTTGCCGCATCAGCCGCACTGAGCGCACCGTCGCCAAACGGCAGATTAAGGGTAACGTCCGGCAGGTTATTCACCGCGACCAGCACGTTGCCGCCCACGCTGGCGCTGTTGCCGTTAACATCGGTGACCGTCACCGTGACCGGCCAGTTACCATCCGGCAGCGACTGCAATACCGCCGGTGGCAGATCCAGCGTCCAGCGGCTATCGCCGTCGCTCAGGGTGGCGGAATAGACGGTGCCATTAACGGTAACCTGCACCGACGCCGGATTGGTGACGTTGATGGTGCCGCTCAGTGCACCGCCTGCCGCCGCCTCGTCAGCGTTGATACGGCCATCAGTGAATGGCGTATCCAGCGTAGGCGCAACAAGCGGCGTCGTGGCGGTGATAAAGCTCTGGGTCGCTTCCGTGCTGTTACCCGCCCGATCGGTGGTGGTCACGGTAAGGGTGTGCTGCCCGTTGCCGAGAATAGCGATGTATTCCGGCGTCAGGCTGGCGGTCCAGTTGCCATCTGCATCAACCGTGACCGACAACGGAATGTTGTCGTTTCCGACCGTCACGCTGACAGACTGGCCGTCGCCCACCGCGGTGGTACCGCTGATAACCTGCACCGTTGCCGCTTCGCTGCTGTTGATCACATTGTCACCAAACAGCGTGGTGGCGAAGGTCGGCGTTACCGGCGGCGTCAGCAGAATTTCAATCCCGGCTGTAGCCTGCGCCGGGTTACCGGCGGCATCAACGGTGGAGACCACCACCTCGGTCAGGCCGTCTGGCTCACTGCTCAGCGCGCCAGGTGCCAGATAGAGCGACCAGTTCCCGTCCTGGCCCACGGTGGTGCTGAAGGTCTGCTCACCGACCTGGATCGTGACAATGGTGCCTGGGGTCACACTGCTGCTGCCGTTCAGCGACAGCTCGCCGGCCGCATCGGCGGCGCTCACCAGCCCGTCGCTAAACGGCGCCGCCAGGCTGATGGTCGGCAGGGTATTAAAGGCGACATCCAGCGAGGTAGTGGTATCGGTGGTGACGTTACCTGCTGGGTCGGTTACCGTCACGCTGATGGTTTGTGAGCCATCGGCTAACTGCTGGAGATCGGCGGCCGGAATGGTGACCGACCAGTTCCCGCCCGTTCCGGCGGTGGTGGTGTAGGTGACGTTGTTTAAGGTGACCGCCACCGGCAGACCTTCTGCGGTGTTACCGGTGATGGTCAGATCCTGCAACGACTCCGCCAGGTTCAGGCTGCTGCCGGCACTGAGCGCAATGTCCGTCACCACCGGCAAGGTGGTATTGACCGTGACATCATGGGTTGCCGTGGCCGGGTTGCCGGCCACATCGCTGGCGCGCACGCTGAAGGTCTGGGTGGAATCTGCCGGCAGGCCGTTGAAGACCGTCGCGGGCACGGTCACCGTCCAGTTGCCGTTCGCGTCGAGCGTGGTGCTGTAATCGACATCGTTGAAAGTGACTGTGACCGCGGTGCCACCAGCCAGCTGGGTGCTGGTGCCGCTGACCACCACGTCGCCGGTCGCTTCAGTGGCGTTGATCACATCATCACCGGCCACCACGTTGACGCTGAGCGTCGGCTGGGCCTGATCGCTGGCGACCACCACCAGACTGGTGCTGCTGCTGGCCGGGTTACCGGCGACATCAGCGGACACCACCACCAGCGCCTGCTCACCATCCGGCAGAGTAGCGATATCGGCCGCCGGTACGGTCACCGTCCAGCCGCCACCGGCCGCGACCGTGCCACTGTAGTCGATATTATTCAGCGTGACCGTCACCACCTGTCCCTCGGCAAGGTTGGTGCTGGTGCCGCTGACGGTCAGATCCTGCCCTGCGTCAGCCTGATTGAGGTAGTTATCACCGCTGACAGGCCCGATGGTCAGGGTCGGCAGCGTCGCGCTGTCGGCATCACGGGTCAGCGTCTGGCTGATGCTGGTCTGGTTGCCTGCGGCATCGGTCAGCGAGACCCCGACCGGATAGCTGCCATCCGTCAGCCCCTGCAGCACGCTGGCGGGCAGCGTCACCTGCCAGCTGCCGTCTGACAGCACCTGGGTCTGGTAATCCACATTCTGGAAGCTGACGGTGACAATCTGTCCGGCATCAGCAACCGAGGCGGTACCGCTGACCGCCACATCCTGCAACAGCTCCAGTGAGTTGATGGTGTTGTCGCCGCCAATCGCATTCACGTTCAGCGCTGGCGGGGTGAAATCGACCGTGACGCTGCTGGCGAGTGAGCCACTGTTGCCTGCGGCATCACTGACGTTGACCTCCAGGGTATTAATACCGTCGCTCAGGGTCTGCAACTGGGCTGGCGTCAGGGTCACCGTCCAGTTGCCCTGGGCATCAACCACCGCTGAATAGCTCTCGCCGCCCAGCGTCACGCTCACCGTCTGGCCTGCGCCCAGTAATCCGGTGGTACCGCTCAGCGTCTGGCTGGAGTCAGCTTCATTGCGGCTCAGATAGCCATCGCCGAATGGCGTTTCAATGCTGACCGACAACGAGGCGGTCGCCAGATTGATCTCTCGCGTTTCGGTGACCGGGTTGCCCGCGGTATCACGCACGGTGACGGTGACGGTATAGAGACCGGCCGGAATATCCGTCAGTGCGCCCGCCGGCAGCGTCAGGCTCCAGTTGCCCTCTCCGTTGACGGTGGTGGTCCAGACCTGGTTATTCAGCGTCAGGGTAACCAGCTGCCCTTCACCGGCGTCGCTGCTGCCGCTCAGGATAACCGGTGCCGTACTTTCGGCGATGTTGATGATGTCATCACCCGCCACCGCATCAAGGGTTAACACCGGTGGCGTGCGATCCACCACGACACTGCCGTCGGTGCTGGCAGTGTTGCCTGCCGCATCCTGTACCGTCACGGTGTAGCCGACGGTCTGTTCCGGCAGATCCGCCAGGGCGACCGCCGGGACAGAAACCGTCCAGTTGCCATTGTCGTCGGCCGTCGTGGTATAGGTGTTGCCGTTCAGCACCACGCTGACACTCTGGCCGTCTCCGCTGGCACCGGTGGTCCCGCTGAGGGTTTGCGCACTGGTGATGTCGCTGCTGTTGAGCGTGCCGTCACCAAACGGACTGGTGATGGTCGGATCGGGCAGATTGGTGGCCAGTACGTTGAGCGTCGCCGCGCTGCTGAGCGTCGCGCCTCCGCTGTCGGTAGCGGTCACCGTCAGGGTGTAAGCACCATCCGCCAGACCGGCCAGCGCGTTAGCCGGTACGATCAGGCTCCAGTTGCCGTTGGCCGCGACCTGCGCGGTGTAGCTGACATCGTTAAGCAATACCGTCACCGTGCCACCCTGCGGCACATTGACCGAGCTGCCGGTTACGATCAGCGGCTCAGCCAGTTCCTGGGCATTCAGGTAGTTATCGCCACTCAGTGCATTGAGCGCCAGGCCGGAGGCGTTGCTGTTAACGTCGAAAGCCAGGGTGTTGGTGGCGGTGTTGCCCGCCACGTCGCTGACGGCCACCGTGAAGCTGGCACTGCCGTCATTAAGCGCACTCAGCGCGCCCGCCGGTACGGTCAGGCTCCAGGCGCCGCTGGCCTGCACCGGGGCACTGTAGACGTTGCCGTCCAGCGTCACGGTCACCAGTTGCCCTGGCTCGACGTTGCTGACGGTGCCGGAGAGACGCTGATCGGTCAGCCGCTCTGCACCATCCACCACGTTGTTGCCGGCAAAGGTATCCAGCGTCAGGGTTGGCAGGCTGGCAGGATCGACTTTCAGCGCCAGACTGATGTTACTACTGGTGCTGTTGCCGGCGGCATCGCTGGCGGTAACGGACAGCGGATAGTTGCCGTTGCCCAGCCCGCTGTAGATAGTGGCGGGCAGATCGAGACTCCAGTTGCCGTTCGCGTCCGCCGTGGTGCTGGCGCTGCTGCCGTTGAAGCTGGCGACGATCAGGGCATTGGCTTCGCTGCTGCCGGTCAGCGCCAGCGGCTGCTGGCTCTCTGCGGCATTAATGATGCCACCTGACGGCGTATTCAGGCTCAGCGGCGGAGGCAGCGTATCAACCGCAACCGTCCCGCCCGCCTGGCTGCTGTTACCGGCCACATCGCTGACCACCACGGTATACGGTGTTTCACCCTGCGGTAACGCTGACAGCACTTCAGCCGGAATCGTCACCTGCCAGTTGCCGGCCTGATCGACCGTGCCGCTGTAGCTGACGCCATCCAGCGTCACGCTGACCGCCTGGCCATCGCCGCTGACGCCGGTCGTGCCGGTGATGGTGCCGCTGGTCGCCGCTTCCGCGCCATTAAGCACCCCGTCCCCGAACGCGTCGCCTGGGGTGGCAACCGGCAGCGCGGTAGCGATCACCGTCACCACCGTGTCGGTAGTCGCCAGTGGCGTACCGTCGGCATTCGTGACGGTGGTGGTCACGGTCAGCGGGCCGTCGGCGACATTAGTCAATGTGCCAGCCGGTAAGGTCAGGTTCCAGCTACCGTCGGCCGCCACGGTGGTGGTGACGGTGGTACCATTCGCGGTCACCTCTACGATGCTGCCTTGTGACAGACCGCTGGTGCTGCCGCTGACCAGCACATCGCCAGTCAGTTCACTGGCGTTGAGGTAGTTATCGCCGGTGATCGGGGCCAGTGCAACGGAAGGCTGGGTATTATCCACGTTGAAGTTAAGCGGGCTGCTGCTGGTGTTGCCGACCGCATTGATCACGCTGACGTTCAGGGTCTGGCTGCCCTCCGCCAGACCGGCCAGCGCCCCAGCCGGCAGCACGATGCTCCAGCTGCCGCTGGCTTCGACCACGCCGCTGTAGTTGCTTCCATTGAGAGAGACGGTGACCTGCTGTCCTGCTTCCACGTTGGTGGAGGTGCCGCGCAGGGTAATCGGCTGCAGCTGTTCGGCAGCGCTGACAACGCCATCGCCGGCAAAGGCATCACTGTCTACGGTCAGCGTTGGCTGGAGTTCAGGTGCGTTCACCACATTCAGATCGATGGTCTGACTGGTCTGGTTGCCATTGGCGTCGGTGGCGGTGACGGTTACCGGGTTGCTGCCAGACGGCAGCCCGGTGAGATTGTCCGGCGCGATTTGCAACGTCCACTGACCGTTGGCGCCGACGGTGGTGCTGTAGAGCGTATCGTTAAATTCAACCGTAACCCGATCGCCATTCTGACCGGTGCCGCTGATCACCAATGGCTGCGTCAGATCATTGACGCTCAGGGCGTTATCGCCGCTGATCGGATCGACCACCAGCAACGGTGCAGCGGTCGCAACGTTCAGCGTGCTGCTCTGGCTGCTGCTGTTGCCCGCCGTGTCGCTGACGGTCACCACTACCGGATAGCTGCTGCCGTTAGTCAGGCCCGCCAGGGCGGCTGGCGGCACGTCCAGTGACCAGTTACCGTCGGCATTGACCGTGCCGGTATAGGTCACGCCGTTCAGCGTCAGGCTGACCCGATCGCCTTCACTGCCGGTTCCGCTGAAGCTGATGCCCGCCGCCTGTTCTGCGCCGTTCAGCACCCCATCACCGGCCGGTGAATTGAGGCTGAAGTCCGGTGCGGCAGTATCGACGGTCAGCGGCAAGGCGCTGGTATTGCTGTTGCCACCGGCGCTGGTCACCGTGACGTTGAGATCGTAGCGGCCATCGGTCAGCGCCTGTAGATCGGCGCGGGGTACGGTGGCGGTCCAGCGGCCATCGTCAGCAACAATGGCATCGTAGGTGACGCCGTTCAGCAGCAGGCTCACGCTGCTGCCCGGGGCGACGGTGCCGCTGATCGGCAGATCGGCGTCAGCTTCTGCGCCGTTAATAATGCCATCGGTGGCAATCGGATTAACCACCAGCGTTGGTGTGCCGGTATCGACCGTCAGCGGCACCGTGGTGCTGGCACTGTTGCCGGCCAGATCGGTGGTAGTGACGGTGATCGGATTGCTGCCCTGCGCCAGCGCTTGCAGCGCCGACGGCGGCAGAACCACGCTCCAGTCGCCATTCGCCGCCACCGTTGCCGGATAGCTGCTGCCGCCCACGCTGACGCTAACCGCCTGGCCCGGCGTCGTGGTGCCGGTCAGGGTTTGCGCCGCGCTGGCTTCTTCACTGTTGAGTACGCTGTCAGTAAACGGCGTATTGATGACCGGTGCGGTCAGCGGCGTGGTGGCGACCAGCAGCGTCTGGCTGCTGGAAACCTCGCCTGAGGTCACGGTTACCGTGGTGGTGCCCTGTGCCAGATTAGCCAGATCGCCGGCTGGCACGGTGATCGTCCAGGCCCCGGTTTCGTCGGTGGTACCGCTGTAAACGGTGCCGCCCGGCACCAGCGTAACGCTGACCACGCTACCGACGGCCAGGTTGGTTGAACTGCCGCTGAGGGTCAGATCGCTCTGCGCTTCGATCGCGTTGAGCTGATTATCCTCGGCGATTGGCGCAATCGACAGCAGCGGTGCGTTAGTGGTGATGACGGTGAACTGTCCGCTGGCAGGCTGCGCCGGGTTACCGGCAACATCGAGGATCGCCACGGTAAAGGTTTTCTCCCCGGCCGCGCCCAGCGATCCGGCCGGTAGCGTGACGCTCCAGACGCCATTTGCCTGGACCACACCATCGTAAGACTGACCGTTAATCGCCAGCACTACCGGCTGCCCGGCCGGTACGCCGGTGACGGTGCCGGTAACCTGAATATCACTCAGCTGTTCGGCACTATCGACCTGATTATCCGCCGTGACCGGATCAATGGTCAGCGCCGGCGGGGTCGCCGCCAGCACGGTAACATCCGACAGCACGCTGCTGCTGTTGCCGTACGTATCGCTGATTGACACGTTAACCGGATAGATAGCGTCTGCCAGCTGGCTGATTACCGCAGCCGGCACCGTGACGCTCCAGTTGCCGCTGGTATCGACCGTCGCGGTATAAACCGTGCCGTTAAAGTCGACCGACACCGCATCGCCTGCGCTGCCGCCACGGCCATCGATGGTCAGATCCTGACTGTGCTCAGCGATGTTGATATAGCCGTCGCTGGCTGGGGTTGAGACTTCGAGCAGCGGTGGCGTGGTGGCAAAGGTCACTAAATCCGTCGTCTGGCTGACGTTGCCATCACTGTCGGTGGCCACCACCGTCACTGCCTGGGCACCGTTCGGCACCAGAGCCAGATCGGCAGCAGGAACAGTGATACTCCAGCTCCCCTCCTGCGCCACCACGGCGCTGTAGGTCTGGCCGTTGAGCGAGACGCGAATAATATCGCCTTCATCACCGCTGCCGCTGACGCTCAGCGGCTGCTGCGCATCGGCAACGTTAATCACGCCATCATCGGTGAGTGGGTTGACGGTTAAAGCTGGCACCGCGGTAGCTACCCGCAGTTCGGTCGAGAGGTCACTGCTGTTACCGGCCGGATCGGTGACGGTAACGCTCACCGGATAGGTCTGGTTAGTGAGTGCGCCGAGATCGGACACCGGCACCGACGCGGTCCAGTTACCGTTGCCATCCACCGTGGCGGTGTAGGTTTTGTCGTTCAATACCACCGACACCGTATCGCCCGCCGTGCCGGTACCGCTGAACAGCAGCGGCTGCGTCAGATCACCGTTGCTGAGCACACCGTCACCGCCCGGTGCCGCCACCGTTGCCTCAGGCAACTGGGTACTGACCGCCAGCGGCTGGGTTTGCGTAATGATATTGCCGCTGGCATCGGTCAGGCTGACGTCGAGACGGTAGCTGCTGCCATCCGCCAGCGCCTGCAGCGCGTCAGACGGCACGGTCACCGTCCAGTTGCCGGAGCCATCCACGGTGGTGGTGTAAGTCTGGTCATTCAGCGTGACCGAAACCAATTCCCCCGGCGCAGCGCCGGAGCCGCTGACCGGCAGCCCGGCCGCCACTTCACTGCTGTTGAGAATGCCATCGCCACCGGCCACCGGTGCCACAATCAGGTTCGGCAACCGGGTATCGACGCTGAAGTCCAGCGTGTCTCCAACGCGGTTGCCTGCTTCATCAATCACCGTGATATTGAGGCTGTTGCTCCCCTGTGGCAGCAGGGCGAGATCGCTGGCAGGCAAGGCCAGGCTCCAGCTGCCGTCAGGATTGACCGTGGCACTGTAGGTTTTACCGTTCAGTTCCAGTTCGACCTGTTGACCCGCCGCCGCTTTGCCGGTGCTGCCGCCGATCGCCAGATCGCTGCTGGCGTCGACGCGGTTGAGAATGCCATCCGTGAGCGCGCTGTCGTTAAGCGTGATCTGTGGCTGATTGCTGACCACCACGTTGAGCTGCGCTGAATCGGTCAGCAGGGTGTTATTGGCATCGATGGCGGTCACCGACACTGCCTGGACGCCGTCAGTAATATCGGTCAGATCGCTGGCCGGAACGGTGACGCTCCAGAATCCGTTGCTGCCGACCACGCCGCTGTAGGTGCTGCCGTTAAAGGCCACCAGCACCGACTGTCCTGCGGCGACGCCAACTGCTGAACCGGAGATCACCAGATCGTTGCCAGCCTCCTGCTGGTTGAGGAAGCCATCGCCGCTCAACGGTTCGCTGATGGTCAGAACGCCCGGCTCACCTGGCGCGGGTGTAATGTTGATCTCGCGGCTGTCAGTGGCAGCGGTCCCTGCCGCGTTGCTGACGCTCACCGTAAGTGTGGTGCTGCCCGCGGCCAGCGCGCCGAGCGCCGCAGACGGAATCAGAGCGCTCCAGTTCCCCTCAGGCCCGACCTGTGTAGTGTACGTTGCGCCAGCCAGCGTGATGGTGACCGTCTGGCCCGCTTCGACGTTACTGGTGCTGCCGGTCAGGGTCTGATCGACCGCTTTTTCGCTGTTATCCAGCAGATCGTCTGCGGCAAAAACGTTGACCGTAATCGCTGGTACGCCAGGTTCAGGCGAAGCTTCTACCGCGATACCGCGGCTTTCACTGGCCCCGGTACCTGCCACGCTGGAGACCGTAGCGCTGATGGTGGCGCTGCCGGCAGGCAGTGCGGCCAGTGCGCTGGCTGGCAGGGTCAGGCTCCAGTTACCGTCCGTATCTACCGCGGCGCTGAAGGTCTGATCGCCGAGCGTGATGGTAACTACCTGCCCCGCTTCCACGTTAGTGGTGCTGCCGCTCAGCAACTGGTCGCTGGCTTTTTCGTCATTGCTCAGCACATCATCGACCGCAAACGGATTGATGGTCAGAACCGGTGCATTCGGCACGGTGACCGGGGCTTCAACCGTGATCGGCAGGCTGTCACTGGCGGTGATGCCTGCTGCGTTGCTGACCGTGACCGACAAGGTGGTGGAACCGCTCGCCAGCGCGCCAAGCGCATCGGCCGGAATGCTGATATTCCAGCTGCCATCGTCGCCGACGGTGCCGCTGTAGGACTCTCCGCCCAGCGTCACGGTAACGATCTGGCCCGCTTCGACATTGGTGGTGGTACCGGACACCGCCTGCGCGTCCAGCTTCTCTTCGTTGCTTAACAGGTTATCGTCGGTAAACGCCGCCACGCTCAGGGTCGGCGTACCCGGCGCGGTCACCGGGGCTTCTACCGCGATATCACGGGTTTCGCTCACCGTGGTACCGGCCAGATCGCTGACCGATACGCTCAACGTGACGCTGCCAGCGGCTAAGGCCGCCAGCGTTGAGGCCGGAATGGTGACGCTCCAGCTGCCGTCTGCGGCCACGGTGGTGCTGAACGTCTCACCGCCGAGCGTTACCGTGATCGGCTGACCGGTTTCAATGTTGCTGGTGGTGCCGCTCAACAGCTGATCGCCGGTTTTCTCACTGTTGCTGAGAATATCATCCCCGACAAACGGGTTGATGGCGACGGTTGGCTCGCCCGGTAAGGTGACCGGTGCCGTGACGCTGATGGGCAGCGTGTCGTTGAGCGTGGTGCCGGCAGCGTTGCTGACCGATACCGTGATGGTGGTCTCGCCAGCGGCCAGCGCCGTCAGTGCCGCGGACGGCACCGTCAGGCTCCAGCCACCGTCAGCATCGACGCTGGCGCTGTAAACCTGGCCGCCAAGCGTCACGGTGACGACCTGCCCCGCTTCAATGTTGCTGGTGGTGCCGCTCAGGATCTGATCAACGCCTTTTTCTTCGTTGCTGAGCAGGTTATCACCGGCGAAATCGTTGATGGTCAGGGTCGGGATAGCCGGACCGGTGCCCGCTGCCTCAACCGCGATATCGCGTGTTTCATTGACGGTGGTTCCCGCCAGGTTCGTGACGGCCACAGTAATGGCATTCGAACCGGCGGGGAGATTGCCCAGCGCCGCCGCCGGGATAATCACCTGCCAGTTGCCATCGACATCGATGATGCCGATATAGTTCTGCCCGCCGAGGTTCACGATCACCTCTGAACCCGCTTCGACATTGGTGGTGCTGCCGCTGAGCGTCTGGGCGGTGCCCTTTTCAGCATTGCTAGGATGTCATCTCCGGCAAACTGACCAATCGAGATGGACGGTTCGCCCGGCTGGACAACCGGGGCGTCAACGATGATCGGCAGCGCGCTGGTCGCGGTGTCGCCGGCCGCATTACTGACCGATACGGTGATGGTGGTTTCACCGGCTGCCAGCGCCGTTAGCGCGGCGGCAGGCACGGTAAGGCTCCAGCTGCCATCTGCGCCCACGCTGGTGCTGTAAGTCTGACCGCCCAGCGTCACCGTGACGGTTTGTCCGGCCTCAATGTTGCTGGTGCTGCCACTCAGCGTTTGATCGGTGGTTTTTTCGACATTGCTTAGCTGGTTATCGCCGGCGAAATCAGCCAGCGTCACGCCGGGCGCGCCGGGCGTCACCGGAGTTTCCACGTTGATATCGCGGTTTTCGCTGGCTTCAACGCCGGCCTGATTGGTGACGACAACCGAAATAGCGAGGCTACCCGCAGCCAGCCCATTCAGTGCCTGGGCCGGTACGCTAATACTCCAGCTACCATCGGCACCCACCGCAGTGCTGTAGGTCTGATCGCCGAGCGTGATGGTAACTACCTGCCCCGCTTCCACGTTGCTGGTGCTGCCGCTCAGGGTCTGGTCACTGTTTTTTTCGTCATTGCTCAGGATATCGTCGCCGGCAAACGGGTTGATGGCGATAACTGGCGCGCCTGGCTGGGTGAGCGGCGCGTCAACGCTGATCGCCAGGCTGTCGGTGGCTGGCGTGCCTGCCGCGTTGGCCACGCTGACGGTAATGGTGGTGCTGCCCGACGCCAGTGCCGCTAACGCTTCAGCTGGCACGGTGATATTCCAGCTGCCATCGGCTGCTACGCTGCCGCTGTAGTTCTGGCCGCCGAGCGTTACGGTGACAACCTGACCGGCTTCGACGTTGGTGGTGGTGCCGCTCAGGGTCTGGTCGGCGGTTTTTTCGGCGTTACTCAGTACGTTATCACCGGTAAACGGGTCGATCTCCACCCCCGGCGTACCCGGCTCGGTGACCGGGGCCTGAACCTGAATCGGACGGCTTTCGCTGGCCTGGGTACCCGCCTGATTGCTGACGGTGGCGGTAATCGTCTGCGCGCCCTGCGTCAGTGCCGCAAGCGTGGCGGGAGGCAAAGTGATGCTCCAGCTTCCGTCGGCACCGACCGTGGCGTTGAAACTTTGGCTGCCCAGCGTAATGGTGACGATCTGGCCCGCCTGAATATTGCTGGTACTTCCGCTCAGCGTCTGGTCAGTGGTTTTCTCACTGCCGCTCAGCACGTCGTCACCGGCAAACGGGTTGATGGTGATTGTCGGGGCATCCGGCGTGGTATCGGGTTGCTGGACGGTGATCCCCAGACTGGCCGCGGCGGCGGTGCCGGCGGCGTTACTCACGCTGACTGAAATGGTGGTGCTGCCTGCCGCCAGCGCCGCCAGGGCACTGGCCGGAATACTGACGCTCCAGCTGCCATCGGCACCGACGCTGGCATTGTAGGTCTGACCGCCGAGGGTGATGGTTACAATCTGACCTGCTTCAACGTTGCTGGTGGTGCCGCTCAGCAGTTGGGCGGTTGATTTCTCCGCGTTATCCAGCACGTCATCGCCGGCAAATGGATTAAGGGTAATGGTCGGCGCGCCAGCCGTCGGGGGATTACCCGGCGTGCCGGGATCGACACCGTTGTTGTTATCACCACCGCCGCCACCGCCGCCACCGCCACCCCCTGCGCCAATCGCCAGACCGGCCAGGCCCAGCACGCCGAGACCGCCGGCAGTAATCACACCCATTGACGAGTTGGTGTTATCCGCCAGCAACAGCGGCTCTACGCTGTCGAGCGATTCATAGGTCGGTGTCACCGCGTTAGAGGCCAGTTCGGCCCCTTCTGCCGTTTGCGGAAACAGGGCGTGTTCCGGTGGATTAACCCCATCATCAAAAACCAGTTCGCTGTGTTCGCCTTCGGCATCATCAAAGAAAAATTTCTGATAGCGGACAGTACTGCCATCACGCATATGCAGAACAAGATCGTTTCCCTGGCGTTCGTACTGCGCCACCATTGCGCGCGTGCCGCTAATGCGGACCACGCTGGGTTCGGTGAGGTTAATGGTTTGTGATGAACCGCCTGTACTCTGCGAGATAAGCGTGCCGTTTTCGCGCGAAATGATATCGACCCGGCCCTGCGTGAGTTCTGCCATTTGTAACCTCTACTCCACCAGATTGGCTAATACACTGAATCTAAAAACATAAAATATTTTTATGCTTATAGTATTCACACATTCCTTCACCTTCTGTCAGACAGAAAGTGTCTTAGCCTGGTGTATCTAAAGGCAGTAAAGCCAGGTGACGCTACACACCGGGGAAAATTCCCGGCGTGGCGCTATTTTTATTGGATTATTTGTGTGTAGTTATACGCAAAACGCAGCGGTTTCGCCTGCTTAATATTTAACGCAAGGGAGATAAAAATCAATTTTAATGTGCAGATTTTATTATGTTTTAACATTCTTTTCATAAGCAACACTTGCAATAAGGCTTTCAGCAAATTTGCTTTATCGTTGTTTTTACATGTCAATTTGTTGCGGGAAGTTTCTATGATTGGGTTAAAAAGGTTAAAAAATAACCTCCACCTGAACTTTAGAGCGGAAAAAAGAATTTCTTAATTAAGCGATTCAGCCATCATTTATCGCTGGCCCTGATCGCCATTTTCGCTGACAAGTGGTTGAAAAATGGCGATCAAATTTGGCTTAAGTCACGTTACGTGCTGCGAGATTAGCCAGGAAAGTTCTGGAAAAAATCCGCGCACCGCTAAAAGTCGGTAAACTCGCGGTTTTGTTACGCATCTGCCGCTGCACCACACCGGTAATAAATGGCGCGGCGGGTGCCAGTTTTCATGGCCGCAATGCTACACTTTTTCGCTTTGCCACTGATGAATCTGACCTATGACTGCACTGGACGCTGCACAGCAAAATAAACCCGATAGCCGCCTGAACTGGGGCACCCGCACGGTGTTTTTAATCAATGGTTTAGGCATGTCAGCCTGGGCACCGCTGGTGCCGTTTGCGCGCGACCGCCTGCAGCTTAACGGTGCCTCACTGGGCGCGTTACTGCTCTGTCTGGGCATTGGTTCGCTGGCGGCGATGCCGATCACCGGCACATTAGTTGCGCGATTTGGCTGCCGGCGGGTGATGTGTCTTTCGACAGTGCTGGTGCTGGCAATGATGCCGCTGCTGGCCACGGCTGATTCCCATCTGGTAATGGCCGCAGCTCTGATGTGTTTTGGTGCCGGTCTGGGCATGCTGGATGTGGCAATGAACTACCAGGCAGTTCAGGTCGAAAAAGCGGCCGGCAAGCCGATGATGTCTGGCTTTCACGGTTTTTTCAGCCTCGGTGGCATTCTGGGCGCCGGCGCGGTGAGTCTGCTGTTAAGCCTGAGTTTTACGCCGCTGAGCGCCGTGATGGTGATCATGGCGGTGATGCTGCTGCTGTTACTGTGGCGTCTGCCCGGCTTAATGAACCAGCGTTTGCATCAGCCCGATCAGCCCTGGCTGGTGATCCCACGTGGCTGGGTCGCCTTTCTGGGTGCGCTCTGCTTTATCCTGTTTCTGGCGGAAGGAGCGGTGCTGGACTGGGGCGCGCTGCTGCTGTTGCAGAACCCGGCCATGTCGCCGACCCATGCCGGTCTGGGCTATGCACTGTTCTCAACGGCGATGACGCTGGGCCGGTTTGGCGGCGATAAAATCATTCACCGCTTCGGTCGTTATCCGGTGATGCTGACCGGCGCGCTGACGGCCGCTGCGGGCATGAGCCTGGCAGTGTGGCTGCCGTGGCCGGAGATGGCGCTACTGGCTTTTCTGCTGGTCGGTTTCGGTTTATCGAATACCGTGCCGATGTTATTCAATGCGGCGGGGAATCAACAGGATATGCCGGCAAACCTGGCGATTTCTGCCATGACAACGCTGGGATATGCGGGTATTCTCTCAGGTCCGGCCTTAATCGGATTCATATCACAATGGATCAGCCTCAGCGGCGCATTTTTATTAATCGCGCTGTTGCTGTTAGCTGTGGCCGCCAGTGCGCGAAAAGTTGCGCGATAATTCAGGTATCAGACACGCTATGTTGCCTTATAAGTTTCCCCTGACATCCGGCAATGTCACCCGCTTCTTTGTGGTTTTCAATCTGGTGCTGCTGCTGGCGCTGGGCTTTATGGTGCATAACTCGGTCAATGCCTGGCTGACCAGCAAACGTTACGCCATGACCGATCTGGCGCGCGACGTGCAGAAACGCATCGACGCCTATCGTTTTGCCACCTGGCAGATTTATGAAAACCTTTCAACCAGCGCTGCGGGTGCCGCACCCAGCGCCAATCTGCAAGAGACGCGACTGCGTCCTGACGTCTATTATCTGGAAAAAACCCGCCGCAAAACCGAGGCGTTAATTTTTGGATCGCATGACAGCAGCACGCTGGACATGACCATGCGGATGTCGAACTATCTCGACACGCTGTGGGGCGCCGAAAATCCGACCTGGTCGATGTACTTTCTGAATGGTCAGGATAACAGCCTGATCATGATCTCTACCCTGCCGCTGAAAGATATGGCGACCCGCTATAAAGAGAGCGCCATCAGTTCCATGGTGGATGCCCGTCGTGCGGAGATGCTGCAGCAGGCTAATGCGCTGGATGAACGCGAAAGTTTCTCGGCGCTGCGCCATCTCGCCTTTCAAAACGATCACTACTTTACCCTGCGTACCACCTTTAATCAGCCCGGCCATCTGGCGACGGTGGTGGCCTTTGATCTGCCGGTCAACGATCTGATCCCACAAAACATGCCACTGGAGAACTTCCAGCTGCGGCAGGACAGCTCGGTGAGTACCACCACCACGGATCAGCAGGAGACGGAAGATACCCAGATTTCGCTGGTGAATCCGAATGTGGAAATCGCCGCGACGCTGCCGAGCACCTCGCTGCAGCTGGTCTATCGGGTACCGATTAGCCGGCTGATTATCGATACCCTGCATAACCTGCTGTGGCCACTGCTGATCAATCTGCTGCTTTTCCTGCTGTCGCTGGCCGGCATGGTGCTGCTGCGCCAGCAGTCACTGCGTCCCAGCGAGAACCAGAGCGCTGAACTGGACTCGTTGCGGGTTCTGAATGAAGAGATTGTGGCCAGCCTGCCGGTCGGCCTGCTGGTCTACGACTTTGCCAGTAACCGTACCCTGCTGAGTAATAAGATCGCAGAACACCTTCTGCCACACCTTAATTTGCAGAAGATCATTAATATGTCCGACCAGCATCAGGGCGTGCTGCAGGCGACCATCAATAACGAAGTGTATGAGATCCGCCACGCCCGCAGCGTGTTGTCGCCACATACTCAGCTGTTTATGATGCGCGACCAGGATCGTGAGCTGCTGGTCAACAAGAAGCTGCAAAAAGCGCAGCAGGTACTGGATCGTAATCACCAGATGCGTCAGCAGCTGCTGCATAACCTTGGCCATGCCCTGAATCAGCCGCTGGAGAAAATCGTGGCCCAGCTGGTGCAGCTCAGCCAGCGTGACAGCGATGAAACGGTGCTGGACGTGCTGGATGAGAGCCAGGGTCTGGCGCGACTGGTTGACGATATTGTGCTGCTTAACCGACTGGAGGCGCACGACTGGTCACCGGATGCGACGGTGTTCAGCCTGCAGGAACTGCTGGATGAGATTGCGCTGGAAAGCCTGCCACTGATGCGCCGTAAAGGGCTGTCGCTGGTGGTGAATAACCATCTGGCGAACGACGAGATGCGGTTTGGCGATCGCCGGGCACTGCGTAAAGTATTGATTACCCTGATGCACTATGCGCTGACCACCACGCGCTGGGGCAAAATCACGCTGGAGGTCAAAGCGGCCGATAAGCAGGCCGACCGGCTGATGATTGAACTGGTCGATACCGGTGCCGGCCTGACGGTCGATGAACTGGCGAATGTCGACTTCCCATTCCTCGGTGATACCAGCCAGGATCGCTATGGTCAGGCGTCAGGTATGGCGTTCTTCCTGTGTAAACAGCTGTGCAAGCAGATGGGCGGCAGCCTGGATATCGTGGCAAAAGCCGATATCGGCACCCGCTACAACATGCAGTTGCCGCTGGTGCTGGAACAGAAAACTGAAGAGGAAGAGGAAAAAATTCTTGATGGCGTCACCGCACTGGTGGAGATCGCTGTGGAAGACGTGCACAAGATCGTCTGCCGCCATCTGGAAAACTGGGGTGCGCGTTGTCTGACACCAGACGAGCGTATTTCCGGTCAGGATCACGATGTGCTGATAACCGATGATCCCACCAAACTGAGCGGCTGGTCACTGCTGCTGGCCGGGGATGAACCCGGTCATCATGCGCTGAATGACCAGCAGTATCGGGTTAATTTCAATCTCAGTAATGCGCTGCTCGATGCATTGCTGGCGCTGATTGAGAAGCAACTGTCACACGATGTGATGGAAGATGACGCTGAAGAAGAAGCGGCCACGCCATTGATGAGCGGCGGCTATTTCCAGCTGTTTACTGAGACAGTACCGGTTGATGTAAAGAGACTGTATACTGAGTCGGCGGAAAAGGACTACGCCTCGCTTGCTCAGACAGCGCATCGCCTTAAGGGCGTGTTTGCCATGCTTAATCTGACTCCCGGCAAACAGCTTTGTGAAGAGTTAGAACACCACATTAAAGCGTGTGACGATTCAAACATTACAAATACCACCAGTGATATTGACGCTTACGTCAATCAACTGCTGCAGCAAGGTAACCAATAAGATGAATAACTTAAACGTAATTATTGCCGATGACCATCCAATTGTTCTTTTCGGTATCCGAAAATCTCTGGAACAAATTGAATGGGTTAACGTTGTAGGTGAGTTCGAAGACTCAACAGCACTGATCAACAATCTGTCTAAGCTGGATGCGAATGTCCTGATCACCGATCTCTCTATGCCCGGTGAGAAGTATGGCGATGGCATCACGCTGATTAAATATATTAAACGTCACTATCCGGATCTGTCGATTATCGTTCTGACCATGAACAATAACCCGGCAATTCTGAGCTCGGTACTGGATCTCGATATTGAAGGGATTGTACTGAAGCAAGGCGCGCCAACCGACCTGCCGAAAGCGCTGGCCGCGTTGCAGAAAGGCAAAAAGTATACGCCGGAAAGCGTAGCGAAACTGCTGGAGAAGATCAGCGCTGGCGGTTACGGCGACAAACGCCTGTCACCGAAAGAGAGCGAAGTGCTGCGTCTGTTCGCTGAAGGCTTCCTGGTTACCGAAATTGCCAAGAAACTGAACCGCAGTATTAAGACCATCAGTAGCCAGAAGAAATCAGCCATGATGAAACTGGGCGTGGATAACGATATCGCGCTGCTGAACTACCTGTCGTCTGTCAGCCAGACTCAGGTCGAAAAAGAGTAGTATCACGAGGCGGTGCCAGCGGCACCGCCTTTACTTCTGCCCTCTGCTCTATCCTGCCCGCGTTTTACGTACCCGCTCCGCATAGATCGCCAGCGTTACCTTCAGCACATCCAGCGTCACCGGCTTCGACAGACAGTTATCCATGCCTGCATCCATACAACGCTGCTTCTCTTCAGCCAGCGCATTCGCGGTAACGCCAACCACCGGGAACAGATGTCCCAACTGACGAAGCCGCTGCGTCAGTCGGTAACCATCCATGTTCGGCATATTGACGTCGGTCAGCACGATATCAATCTCATTGCGGCTCAGAACGTTGAGCGCATCGACGCCATCCTGCGCCGTTTTGACCTGATACCCCAGCGTACCGAGCTGTTCTGACAGCAGCATGCGGTTGATTGGGTGATCGTCCACAATCAGTACCATGATGTCATCGTTATGCACTTTCTCTTCCACCGGTCCGGCCAGCAGCAGCGCGTCTGCCGCGTCGCTGTCCAGCGCGATGCGATAGATGCGCGCCAGCAGCGTCGGTACTTCGTGCAGCGTGGCGGTAGAATGGATCCAGCGTCCCGGCTGGCGTTCACGCGGCATATCGACATGCGATCCGTCAAAGGTCACCAGCGCCCGCAGCGGCAAGTCAATATCCAGTTCGTGGTCGGTCATCACCACATCGTCCGGACCGGGCTTGCCGTGGTACTCAGCCACCTGAATGCCCTGCTGACGTAACTGGCGCGCAATAAATTCCGCCAGGTATTCGTTGCACATCGCCAGCCAGATTTTCTTATCCTGCATTCCTTCCAGCAACGGCAGCGCAGGCTGCTGTCCTTTGTAGATCGGGATACGCACGATGAACTGACTGCCCATACCCGGCTCAGAGTCGACCTCAATATCGCCGTCCATCATGTTGATCAGCTTTTCACAAATCGCCAGCCCCAGTCCGGTACCCTGGAAATTACGCTGCACGCCGTTGCCCACCTGGAAGAACGGATCAAACAGCCGCGGCAGCTCTTTGGCCGGAATGCCGACGCCGGTATCACGAACGCGGAACGCCAGATAACCCTCGGCAACGTAGGCATGCAGGATGATGCAGCCGGTATGGGTGAACTTGATTGCGTTGTTCAGCAGATTCGAGATCACTTGCTGCAGACGCAACGGATCGCCATCCAGCACCTGCGGCACGTCATGTTCGATGAAGCAGTAGAGCGTCAGCCTTTTTTTCACCACCAGCGACAGATAGTTGCCGACGATATGGGTAACAATTTCACGCGGGGCAAACGGGCGTGGCTCAATCTTCAGCTGTTCCGACTCAATTTTAGAGAAGTCGAGAATATCGCTGATGATTTTCAGCAGCAGGCTGGAGGAGTTATTCATCGCGGTTACCAGCGAATCAATGCCGCTTGGCAACTGCTTGGTCTGCAACAGGTCGAGGTTACCGATGATGCCATACAGCGGCGTACGCAGTTCGTGACTGACGGTGGCGAGGAACATCGATTTCGACTGGCTGGCCTGCTCGGCGGCGTGCGCCATCTCCTGCAGCGACTGTTCCATTCGGACGCGCGCCGAGACATCCACCAGCACGCAAATCGCCACATTCTCATTGCGATAGCGTGAGTGAACAAAGCTGATTTGCAGGTTGGTGTTACTGCCGGTCAGCACATCGACAAAATTCACCTGCTGGCCGCCAATGATCTCGTTCAGCCGCTGACGATCTTCCTGGGTCAGCAGCGTCAGATAGTTGTGCGCCAGTTCATTACTCAGGATATTGGTACCGTCGCTGGTGCGTAAAATACAGATACCGACCGGCGCTGAGGCGACAATCTTGCGGTTAAATTGCTCATGCTCTTCCAGCCGGTGCGCATTCTCTTCGGCGGGCAGAAACATCCGCCGCTCAAACAGCCAGGCGAGCGTAAACAGCATGACGGCACTGAAGATATTCAGCAGCAGCGCATTAATCATCATCAGTTTTAACTGATCGACCACCACGTCAGTGGGAATCGACCAGACGATGTTGAGATCGGACGGCGGCAGCGGTTTTTTCAGGACCAGTTGACGATAGCCGTTGAGGTAGCCAAACCAGGTCTTATCGTCAGGCAGATCATCCAGCGAAAAACCGAGACCGCCACGGCGTGAATTGATCAGCGGACGGTAATTTTCATCAGTGATGGAGGCGATAACCGGCAGGCTGCCGGGCTGAATAAACTCATCCAGACGGATATTTTGCTCAACGCCCAGCAGCGCCTGCAATTTGTTGGCGACATAAACCGGCACCACCATATAGAAGGTGCCCACGCCTGGCTGCGTGGTGCTGTTAATCCAGTACATCGGATTACGGCGCTCTTCTTCATTGCTGTTGCGGTAACGCAGCACGTTTTCGCGCAGGGATTTCAGACTGCGTTCGCGATCGGCATTGCTGCTGCCGATAGTAAAGTCGGCCAGGCACTGATTTTCACCGCCGATAAAGAACACCCGATTCAGCTCGTACGACGAAGCGAAGTTACTTTTCCAGTAATTAATGTAGTAACTGAGCGAATCCAGCGAGTTACGCCAGGTATTGCTCATCGAGGTACAGTCTCCGTCGGAAAACAGCGGGGTAAACTGCGGCTGGGTCGATTTGCCCGGCATCATGCCGGTCAGCACATCCAGCCCGCTGCTGGCATTGGTCAGACGGTTCTCGGTGATATATTTCAGCTCTCGCATCATGTCGGCTGAATGCCGGACATACCACTCGATTGAGCCGTAATTGCTGGCGAACTCCTGGCGGACCTGGGTCTCTTTTTCATGCAACACGCTGATGATGTAAAAGGCGGTCAGCACGGCGCCCAGCGTCCAGATTAGCAGCGCCAGCGCGCGAAAAAGATAGCGCGAGATGCGAAGCGTGGTGCGGAAAGAGACAGGATATTTCAAGTGGAACTCGCAGTTGGCAAGGTTAGTCGCATCGTCATTTTTTAATGCCCATACACTAGCTTTATCGGGCAAAAAAAGCCAGTCGGACGCGGGCTTAGCACCCGGTTTGGGAATCTTTTAACGGCGCGTTGCTATCGTTTCTGAAGCCGCACCCGGCACGAAGACGGCGAGCAACGTCACACTCTGCGACGAGCCCTGAAACAGCCAGCCCGGTTTTCAGACTGCAATACCCGATATTCCCCATTACTGCCGCCATTAAAGCGCCAGCGCATAACCGCCAACCCGGAAAGGCCCGCTCCGCCCGTCTCCCTTCCCATCACAATCAGCAGCCACCACAGCCGCCAGCGCACAATCGCCTACCAAGAAAGGTCCGCTCTGCCCGAAGAGCAAAGCGTCCGCGCCACGGAAGGCGCGGCCGATCAGCAGGGATGCGGGATTCCTTGGCGATCGGGCAGTGCGGGCCTTTCGCCGCCCCCCTCTCACCGCCGCTCCACTTTCCACTTCACCACCCGTCACCTTTCCCACCACAATCAGCAGACACCACAGCCGCCAGCGCACAATCGCCTACCAAGAAAGGCCCGCTCTGCCCGAAAAGCAAAGCGTCCGCGCCACGGAAGGCGCGGCCGATCCGCAGGGAAGCGGGTTTCCTTTGCGATCGGGCAGTGCGGGCCTTTCGCCACACCCCACTCACCGCAGCGCCCCATCACCTCCGCTCCCCTTAATGCTTTACAACCTCGTCCGATCACCCAAAAAAAACGGCAGGCCGGGTTTCCCCTGACCTGCCGTTTCGACAACGTACTCAGCTAGCGCCCGAAGAATTACTCTTCGTCGTCTGCCGCCGCGTCATCTTCATCATCGATATCCGCTTCTGGCGCGATCTCTTCGTCATCAAGCTCCGCTTCTGGCGCGATATCATCCTCGCCTTCAGCTACGCTACCGTCGATTGAATCCAGCTCTTCTTCTTCAACCGGTTCAGCAACACGTTGCAGCCCGACCACGTTTTCATCTTCAGCCGTACGAATCAGAATCACACCCTGGGTATTACGACCCACGACGCTGACTTCTGAAACGCGCGTACGTACCAGCGTACCGGCATCGGTGATCATCATGATCTGATCGCCATCGACAACCTGCACCGCACCAATCACCGGGCCGTTACGATCGGTAACCTTGATTGAGATAACACCCTGCGTCGCACGCGACTTGGTTGGGTATTCGCTGTTAGCAGTACGTTTGCCGTAACCATTCTGCGTCACGGTGAGGATTGCACCCTCTTCACGCGGCACAATCAACGACACCACGCGATCGCCTTCGGCCAGCTTGATGCCGCGCACACCGGATGCGGTACGGCCCATCGCACGGACCGCGGTTTCCGCGAAGCGCACCACTTTACCGGCAGCCGAGAACAGCATGGCTTCGTCGTTGCCGTTGGTCAGCGCCACGCCGATCAGCTCGTCGTCGTCACGCAGATTGACGGCGATAATACCGGCACTGCGCGGACGGCTGAACTCTTTCAGCGCGGTCTTCTTCACGGTACCGCTGGCGGTCGCCATGAAGATGTTGAAGCCTTCGGTGTACTCGCGTACCGGCAGAATCGCAGTAATGCGTTCGTTAGCTTCCAGCGGCAGCAGGTTGACGATAGGACGTCCACGTGCGCCACGGCTCGCTTCCGGCAGCTGGTAAACCTTCATCCAGTAGAGACGGCCACGGCTTGAGAAGCAGAGGATCGTGTCATGGGTGTTAGCAACCAGCAGACGATCAATGAAGTCTTCTTCTTTGATACGCGCGGCCGACTTGCCTTTACCACCACGACGCTGCGCTTCGTAATCGGTCAGAGGCTGATACTTCACGTAGCCCTGATGCGACAGCGTCACGACCACATCTTCCTGATTGATCAGGTCTTCGATATTGATGTCGGCAGTATTGGCGGTGATCTCGGTACGACGCTCATCACCAAACTGATCGCGCATCAGTTCCAACTCTTCGCGAATCACTTCCATCAGACGCTCGGCGCTTGACAGGATATGCAGCAATTCAGCGATCTGATCCAGCAGCGCTTTATACTCATCCAGCAGTTTTTCATGCTCAAGGCCGGTCAGTTTCTGCAGACGCAGATCCAGAATCGCCTGAGCCTGCTGCTCGGTCAGATAGTACTGGCCGTCACGAATACCGAACTGCGCATCCAGCCACTCCGGACGTGCGGCGTCATCACCGGCACGCTCCAGCATCGCGGAAACGTTACCCAGATCCCATGCCTGTGCCACCAGACCCGCTTTCGCTTCCGCCGGGCTTGGTGCACGACGAATCAGCTCAATGATCGGATCGATGTTAGCCAGCGCAATCGCCAGACCTTCAAGGATATGCGCACGGTCACGGGCTTTACGCAGTTCGAAAATGGTACGGCGGGTCACCACTTCACGACGATGGCGGACAAAGGCTTCCAGAATCTCCTTCAGCGCCATAATCTTTGGCTGGCCCTGATGCAGTGCCACCATGTTGATGCCGAACGAGGTCTGCAGCTGAGTCAGTGAATAGAGATTGTTCAGCACCACTTCGCCGACCGCATCACGCTTGATCTCAATCACGATGCGCATGCCGTCTTTATCGGATTCATCACGCAGCGCGCTGATGCCTTCGACACGCTTCTCTTTCACCAGCTCGGCGATTTTCTCAATCAGACGCGCCTTGTTAACCTGGTAAGGCAGTTCATGAATGATGATGGTCTCACGGCCGGTTTTGGCGTCCGCTTCGACTTCGCCACGTGCACGGATATAAATTTTGCCGCGCCCGGTACGGTAAGCTTCTTCAATGCCACGACGACCATTGATGATGGCAGCGGTCGGGAAATCAGGTCCCGGAATATGCTCCATCAGCCCTTCAATGCTGATGTTCTCATCTTCAATGTAAGCCAGGCAGCCGTTGATCACTTCACGCAGGTTATGCGGCGGGATATTGGTTGCCATACCCACGGCGATACCGGAGGAACCGTTAACCAGCAGGTTTGGAATTTTGGTCGGCAGAACTTCAGGGATCTGCTCAGTGCCGTCGTAGTTAGGGACAAAATCGACGGTCTCTTTTTCCAGGTCAGCTAACAGATCGTGGGCGATTCTGGACATGCGGACTTCGGTAT